>Ga0209192_10000402_pt1 | contig 44541 bp, 39 predicted proteins | sample ArcticOcean_MG_C_11_FD_187433 | JGI IMG/M metagenome (GOLD analysis project Ga0209192, IMG submission 187433) | Marine microbial communities from western Arctic Ocean - ArcticOcean_MG_CB2_154 (SPAdes) (version 2) | ecosystem: Environmental > Aquatic > Marine > Oceanic | place: Arctic Ocean... | reverse complement strand
TGTTATAGAATCCAAATTAGCTCCTAATCGGGGTCATGGACGGATTCGAGTATTAACAATTAAACACTCGGATGGTTCGAAGGATCAATGGTACTTTATCTTCTTTTTATACATAAAAAAGACCGCTTCTCTGGCGGCCTTCATACATCCCGTTTCTTATCACTCATCCTTGAGCAGGGTCGTCAAAATATCGATATTACAAGTGGTCGCACAAAAATTATCTGATATAGCAATATCGCTTTCGACCGCTGCCGCTCGACTTGGGTATAACGAAATGAAGTATTTTATCAATAATGGAGATGACGCCACTTGGGCTTCAACGCATGCCGATTTTTTATCTCCAAACGGCCCATCAATTCCTGCCAACAAACGCAAGGGGAAGTACCTAGTCAAGAACAAAAAAATCATAAGCGGGAGTACTGAGCCCAAGATGATTGATGCAGATCAAAAAATTTACTAGCTTTCATGGCCTGAACCACTACTTGCAATTCATATTATTGCCCCTATCTATTAGAAACAAAATTGAGATTAAAAAAAATAATTAAAAACCTTGTCTTTTAAAGTCTTGAATCTGAAAACTCGGTTTGCACACACGTATTCTAAAGTGAGGTCCTTGCGAACGATCAAATAACTCAGATCAATCCTCAAGTAAAAAGACAATGCAGTTACAACCCAAGCAGTTACTTAGGTGATCGCTCAAACTGGCTTAAAAGAATTTTGTGTTCGCCCTTACCCAAGCCGTTTTTCACTTTGATCTGCGCCCATTTTTTAAGTTACTCATATCTATAACCGCTCTGACTATCGCTTACAGTTGAGTTTGGTGTTTAACCCCACCGTAGACATTATTAATCAATTCACATTTATGAGACCACGACTGATGGTCGGGAGATTTCAATCCAACACCCAGAAACGAAGCAATTAGAAGAATTGGTTACCCAAACTAAGCAGGAACTTTTTAGCTCTCGATCTACGCCAAATTTTGGACTTCTAAAAACACCCAAAGCAATTATTTATTGCGAAGGCAACTTCGCAAAGCTTGATGGTAAAACGGCTAATGGACTTGTTCGTCAATCAGAAACCTATCAAATAATCTCTGTTATCGATAGCAACCTAGCAAATTCTGATAGTGGACTGATTCTTGATGGTACTCGGAATAATGTTCCAATTCTTAGAGACTTAAGGGAGGCAGTTGACTATCAAATTGAAATTCCCGAAGTCTTTATTTTTGGCATGGCGCCTTCTAATGGAAGACTCTCGGCCAAGGATCGCAAAGTGATACTTGATGCAATTTCCCTCGGCATGGATATTGTTTGCGGATTACATGAATTTCTTTCCGAGGATTTAGAGATAAAGTCTGCTGCCGCGCTTCAAAGAGTCTCAATCCGAGATATTCGCAAGCCAAAGCCAACTAACAAGATGCGTCTCTTTGACGGAACGGTAGCAAATGTAAAAGCAATCCGCATTGCAGTTCTGGGTACCGACTGCGCTATTGGCAAACGAACCACTGCCACCTTGCTGGCTAAAGCACTTAATGCTCAAGGCATCAAAACCATCTTAATCGGAACAGGACAAACTGGCTTGATGCAGGGCGCCCGCTACGGAATAGCAATGGACGCACTGCCACCACAATTTTGTTGCGGTGAACTTGAGGGAGCAATCATCTCAGCTTCTAATAATGAACAGCCAGACGTCATCTTAATAGAGGGCCAAGGAGCCCTTAGCCATCCCGCATTTTGCACCTCAGCATTCATTTTGCGAGGAAGTCAGCCGCATGCCGTTATTCTTCAGCATGCACCAAAAAGAATCTTCCGTTGCGATTTTCCACAAATGCCCATGCCGGATCTGAGCGCCGAAATCTCCTTAATAGAAGCGTTTTCCAGCGCAAAGGTAATTGGTCTGACCATCAATCATGAAGAGATGACAGACTTTGAGATTGATAAGACTATCGCTGCCTACTCATTCAACTTCAGTCTTCCTGTGAGCGACGCCCTCAGCCGTTCACAGGAACAATTGGCCGAACTAGTTTTAGCCTCATATCCTGAATTAAGATCATTAGCGCCGACGATCCAGTAATGGCTACCCCTCGGCTTGAGATCAATCTCAGGAAGATAAAAGAAAATGCCCACTTCTTGGCCCACACTCTCGGTTCTGTTGGAATCAATGTTACCGGCGTAACAAAGGCAGTTTGCGGCCACCCAGACATAGCTAAGGCCATACTTGAAGGTGGTGTAAAAGAATTAGCAGATTCTCGGATTTCGAATATAACCAGAATGCGTCTAGCAGGCATAGAATGCCCAATTTCGATGATCCGCAGCCCGCTGCTCAGTGAAATCAATTTGATCGTGCGGCATTGCGAGACTAGCTACAACACGGAAATTGCGGTGATTGAGCAGTTGGGAGCTGCAGCACGAATTTTGCAGACTACACACAACGTGATCTTAATGGTTGATATGGGCGATCTGCGAGAGGGGATAACCCCAAAAGACCTAAACTCATTCATTCTTAAGATGCGTGATATTCCCGGCATTTCATTAATGGGCATAGGAACGAACTTTGCGTGTCTTAGCGGTCTTCCCCCAAGCATTGAGATAATGAATGAATTCTCATTGCTTACTGATCTTTCTGAGAGGGAAACTGCTACAACCTTCAAAAGGATATCTGGCGGAAATTCTGCAAATTTGCCCTGGGCAATTCATGCCTGTAAAAAAGGGCGAACCAATGACCTGCGAATTGGAGAAGCAATTCTCCTGGGAGTGGAACCGGTCTCAGGCGAAAAAATCGAGGGTCTTCATACAGATGCTTTCGTGCTCATCGCAGAAGTAATTGAGTCAAAAATAAAGCCAATACCCACGGATCACCCATTGATTGCCGCAGGGTATCTTGGCAAAGAAAATATAAGCAGCATTACCCGCTCAATCTTGGGTCTGGGGAAACAAGATACAGATCCGGAAGGTCTAGAATTTCCTGACGGAATTAATTTCTCTGGGGTTACAAGCGATCACATAGTGGTAATCGAAAAGGAAACATCTTCGTATGAAGTCGGTTCTGAGATTCATATAAGATTGAATTACAGCGCATTAGCGCGTGCAATGAGCGCCCCAGATATTTTAAAATCATTTTCTCTTAGTCAATGAGTTAGCAAAATCTCTCAACGAATAATCGTCGCGGACTACAACATTCTGGAGAATTATTCTGTAATAAAATAATAAAAATAGACAAGCCGGCCTGATCAAAACGATACCCATCAATACTTGCAACACTAAATCTTTTAACGTCAAAAACCATCTGTTTGCCGCACACTAAATAAGAGGCAGAGGAATCAAGCTCTATTTTTTCTACCTCTTGCAAACCAATAAAAATAAATCGACACTGCCCTCCGGGTCGGTAAATTAATTATAAAAAACAAGATAAGGATGCTCAGTAATGTCTATCAAAAAATTCATTCGCAAGTGGGTGACTACGGCAATGGCAGTTGGCCTAGTATCAGTGAGTAACTCCATTCTGGCAGAAGATTGGGCCAAAATAGAAGCTAACGCCAAAAAAGAAGGCGCTCTCCTCGTCTACTCAACAACAAGCCGAACAGCTAAAGCTGCCAAAGTCTTTAGTGCAAAACACGGCATAGCCGTCGAGGTAATTCGACTCAAAGAGCAGGATCTTATCCAGCGCGCGTACCAAGAAGCCGCGTCGGGTGTTCAAAAAGTTGACATGATTGTTGCTGAGGACTGGGTTGCAGCACGCGAACTCCTCGCGAATACAGGCTATTTTGTGAACTACGTACCACCAACGGCTAGAGAATTGTTTCCTAAGCGCCACCAAAATCCGCTTGTGCTCGGCTACATTAATCGCGTTTTTGGTTACAACACAGACAAACATTCAAGTGGGAATCCCTTTAAAAGTGTATGGGACCTAACCACAGATGAATTCAAAGGCCGCGTAATGATACGTGATGTGGCGATCACAGGTGAACATCAAAATGCATTAACGGAGTGGGTTCGAAGAAGCGACGAACTAGCCGACGCCTATCAACGTCGTTTTGGGAAGCCGCTCGTGATGACGGAAGCAAATGCAGGCCTTGAATTCATAAAACGCTTCCTGCAAAACGATCCAATTATTATGACTTCAGATACAAAAATTTCGAAAGCAGTGGGTGCTGCGGGGCAGGAAAATCCTCCCTATGGAATGTTCTATGTCTATTCGAAGCATCGTGATAAAGCGCTCAAAGACTTGCGCATCACAGACAACAGGCAGGTTGATCCAACTCTAGGTTACTACTATCCAATCGTACTCCAGCTCGCTGCCAAAGCGCCCCATCCAAATGCTGCGAAAATGTTCATGGAATATTTAGGAACGATAGAAGGATTTGCTCCGTGGGCTGATTCTCCGGGTGTTTATACCCCAAATCCTAACCAAGTTCCGTTTGAAGGCGATAAGCCTTTTTCGTGGTGGGAAAAGAAGATGTGGTATTACGACCTGGATTTTGCAGCAGCGAATCGTGGCATCGTTTTAGATACATGGCTAAAATACGCACAGCGATAACTCCATCCAAACCAGAGAACTATGTGGCCGGGCCTGACCCGGCTGCAGAGGGCTCTTTAAGGCCTGCATTTCTAATCGAAGGAAGAACGCTTCCCTGATGCGAACAATATACAACCGATTCCGTATTGGCTTAACTCCTCAGCGCGTCCTATCCGTTGTGTTTCTTATTGCCCTTGGTTATCTCGTAATTTTTCCGCTCTTTTTGATGGCGAAAGAAACATTTATTGTGCATCCACTCGAACGATTTCAGATTCCAGGATCGTCGATTGGCGATCTTACTCTATCGCATTGGATTCGAAGCTTCGTCAGTGAGAATTCCTTCACGTTTTTCTACAGGCCACTGCTAAATACGCTTCAAATTGCATTTGGTTTATCATTCCTAGCACTCCTTATCGGCGGAACTCTCGCTTGGCTGGTCGTACGCACCGATATTCCGATGAAGAATATCATCACAAACGCAGCAATCATCCCTTATATCATGCCCTCTTGGACGCTAGCTCTAGCTTGGATTGCATTATTCAAGAATGAGCGCATTGGAGGCGACCAAGGCATATTCACTGCACTGACTGGCGTCTCAACACCGGACTGGTTCGCCTACGGTCTTTTCCCGATCACAATTACACTTGCCCTCCACTATTTTCCTTTCGGATTCATGCTGATTGGCGGAGCTTTGCGCAACATCGATGCCCAACTAGAGGAATCGGCAGAATTGTTAGGCGCATCTCGCATGGCCACGCTTCGCCGTATCGTGATACCCCTTGTTCTTCCCGCTATTTTCTCTACTTTTTTACTAACTTTCTCACGCGGGCTTGGCACGTTTGGAACACCCGCTTTTTTAGGAGGCCCAGTAAGAGAATTTGTTCTATCAACATCGCTCTACGCCAACTTGATCGGAGGACGGCCAGGTATTGGTTACCTCGCGGCATTGGCAATGATTGTGCTTGGCGTGCTTGTTCTTTACATGGACCATAAGATCATTGGAACACGCCGTAGTTATGTCACGATTTCGGGGAAAGGTGCACGTGCTGGTCTCGTTGCCCTTGGGCGATGGCGATGGCCGATAGCGAGCCTTCTAATGGGTTCTATTCTTGCTGTGATCGTTGTGCCACTTGGCGCTCTCGCAATCGACACCTTTATGCTACGGCCCGGTCTTTATTCATGGGAAAACTTCACTTGGCATTATTGGATTGGAGAAGCGAGCCTTTCTGTCGGACTTGGAACCGGCGAACCGGGCATTCTGCGGAACCCTGAATTAATGTCCGCATTGGGCAATACAATGAAGTTGGCAGTCGTGGTTGCGTTGATAACAGGCATTCTTGGGGTATTGGTCGGATACGCTATTGTTAGAATGCGGGGCAGTTGGGTATCTCAAGCACTCGATCAACTGTCATTCTTGCCTTATTTGATGCCTTCAATCGCTCTTGGCGCAATTTTTCTCGCTATGTTTGCTGTCCCACGCTGGCCATTCCCCTCGCTCCACGGCACTTTTACACTTCTAGTTATTGCGTGCGTAGTCAGCTATCTACCTTACGCCGTAAAAGCAGGCGTTAGCGCGATTCGGCAGATCGGCCCAGAACTCGAAGAAGCAGCCATTATGACGGGGGCATCATGGTGGACACGAATGCACCGCGTGATTATCCCAATTCAGAAATCGACTTATTTTTCTGGGCTACTGCTGCCGTTCATTTCTGTGACTCGCGAACTATCGCTCCTTATTCTGCTAGTAACGCCTACCGCACAATTGGCAACAACCATAACGCTCCGATACACAGATCGGGGTTGGTACCCATACACCAACGGGATGGTTCTCCTGCTCGTTGTTATAGTTGTCACTTGCACAATTATGAGTCGCCGACTCATGGGAACCAACATTGCAAAAGGCTTAGGAGGCTAAAATGCCCGATATTGTTCTGGATGGCATTTCTCGAACCTATGGTGGAAGCGTTAAGGCAGTGAATGATTTGACGCTCACTGTTCCAGATGGATCATTCACTACTCTTCTTGGTCCATCGGGTTGTGGCAAGACGACTACTCTGCGGATGATCGCCGGACTAGACATGCCGACGTCTGGTACCATTTACATAGGCGATCAACTAGCTTTCTCTTTAGAGCGAGGCCGGTCGTTGCCCCCCGCAAAACGTAATCTTGGCTTGGTTTTCCAGAGCTACGCGCTTTGGCCCCACCTGACGGTGGCAAAAAACATCACATTCGGGCTTGAAGTCCAGCGTGTTGATAAAATCGAGACCGCTCGCCGGCTTGAAGAAGTCGCAACTGCATTGCAAATAGATAATTTACTAAGTCGCTACACAAGTGAGCTATCCGGCGGCCAGCAGCAAAGGGTTGCGATAGCACGTGTTCTTGTAATGCGACCGGCCACATTATTACTCGATGAACCCCTGTCCAATCTGGATGCAACCCTTCGCATGGATATGAGGGTTGAGCTCAAGCGCCTGCACAAAGAAACAGGCGCAACAATTATCTATGTTACCCATGATCAATTAGAAGCTCTAACAATGTCGACGCATATTGCCCTAATGCAGTCAGGTGAACTTCAGCAATTTGCCCCGCCTTTAGAAATTTATGCACGTCCCGCTAATAAATTGGCTGCAGAGTTTCTCGGCAATCCCCGGATCAATTTGCTAGACGGTGTAATAGCCAGCGGCTGCGTCGTTTGCGAAGGATTGCAACTGACTCTGTCCCCGGGAATCGCAGTCACTGAAGGTGAAAAAATTACGGTTGGCCTACGTGCCGAGGAACTGCGTTTACACCCTACTCCCAGCCCGTCATGGGCAGAAGCTCACGTGACAACAGCCCTGCCAACAGGGTCCGATTGGTATTACCACATAAAAATGAATAGCAAGACGCTTATAGTGCGACAAAATGACACACCCAACTTACAACCTGGAGATGTCGTTTATGTAGAAGCAATCCCTGACACTTTAAAACTATTTGATTCCAATGGATGCGCATTAATAGTGTCATCAGCTTAAATGAGGAGCATCTAGATTTGAAAGACGCGATATTACTAGTTACCGGCATCTCAGGTGCAGGAAAAACTGAAGTAATGAAGGCACTCGAAGATATCGGTTTCTTCTGTATTGATAATCTCCCTCCATCACTATTAAAAGATCTTGTGAAACTTCCAGAATTTTCGGAGGATGCCGACCAGCGCGTGGCGATTGCAATGGATATGCGCAGTCAATCAATGTTTTTAGAATTATTCACTGCGATTGACTCGCTTCAAGGATCCGGAAACAAAAACGTGATCCTATTCATGGATTGCGCAGATGATGTTTTAGTTCGTCGATATTCTGAAACCCGTCGCCGACATCCAATGAGAGAAAGCCTCAACATATATGAATCAATAGCGATCGAACGAGCCGCGCTTTCAGAGGTTAGAGAACGTGCCAACCTTATCCTTGATACATCCCATATGAAATCACATGAATTAAAAGAACGCCTAGGTCAGCTCATTCTGCATAGAGATATAGAATTAGATATGGTTGTCGAAGTCATGAGCTTCGGCTTCAAAAATGGCGTTCCTTTAGATGCCGATTTTGTCTTCGACGTAAGATTTCTCGCGAATCCCCATTACGATCCAGCATTGCGTCCTCAAACAGGTTTAGATGCGCCTGTTGCAGATTACGTTTTTGCCCAGCCCGAAGCCGTTCAGCTACTTGACAGCATTGCATCTCTAATGGAGCGATGGATTCCCATGCATGCTAAGGCAGGCAAAGCGAGGCTAACCATCGGGATCGGTTGCACCGGTGGACAACATCGTTCTGTGGCGATTGCCAAATCGCTCGCAGATCGACTAGATCAGAAATTCAACTTCGTCTCTGAAGTGCATCGCGACATTCGCCCGATAGGCTCAGCACACAATTAGAAAATGAATAGAAACAAGGAGAATGACGAGTTTACGATGACAAAACCTGACAGGTTTGGCCTGCTTAACGATTAGTGCAAGTGCTATAGGGCCCAAAAGAACCTCTCTTCTACCAATCTCAGATGAAACGTACCAGGACCGCCTGAGGAATAAATTACAGTCAATCTCTAATAGCCAAATCCCACAATATAAAAATTAAAATGCATGATCTGAAATCATTTCATACAAATGAAAAGACATTCCATTTTTTTTGATCACTTGGTTTCTGTGCTAAATTAACAATTTGTTACTGGCATTTTTCGTGGAGAAAACCAAACATGATCGATCGCACTTCTTGCGGAGACCTTCAGGTAGCTACTGAACTATATAAATTCATCAATGATGAAGCGATTCCGGGAACCGGGCTAGATCCGCAAACTTTTTGGAGTGGCGTGGATACGCTTATTCACGAACTCGCGCCGATTAATTGTAAACTTCTCGCCAAGCGCGATTCCCTACAAGCAAAAATTGATGCTTACCATACCGAACGAAAAGGCGAGCCACATAATGCTCAGGAATATAAAACCTTTCTAAAAGAAATTGGATATCTCCTCCCAGAGCCTCAAAACGTTAAAGTCACAACAAACCGTGTCGATGCCGAAGTCGCGACCACAGCTGGGCCACAGTTGGTGGTGCCGGTCATGAATGCACGTTATGCCCTTAATGCAGCTAATGCGCGCTGGGGCAGTTTGTACAATGCGCTGTATGGGACCGATGCCATTCCAGGGGACGGAGGTGCCGAGGCCGGATCGCTTTACAACCCAATCCGTGGGGAGCGAGTAATTGCTTTTGCCAAGCAATTTCTCGACGATTCCGCGCCACTTTCAAAAGGGAGTCATGACGAAGCAGTTGGGTACCAAATTGTTGATGGCGCGTTAGTTGTGGCTATAAAATCAGGGGAAGTCGAACTGGCTGATCCCAAGCAGCTGATTGGCTATTTGGGCGATAGTTCAAATCCTACAGCGATTTTGATCGGACACAATGGACTCCATTTCGAAATACAGATTGATGCATCGCACGAGATTGGTAAAGCAGACAAGGCAGGTATCAAGGATATTTTGATGGAATCCGCGCTTACAACAATTATGGATTGCGAAGATTCTGTCGCAGCAGTGGATGCCGAAGATAAGGTGCTGGTCTATCGCAATTGGCTCGGACTCATGAAGGGCGATTTAAAAGAGGCTGTCACCAAGGGCGGTAAATCTTTTGAACGCACTCTAAATACAGACCGAAACTACAAAGGTCCGAATGGTGAGTCTGTTTCGTTGCCCGGGCGTGCGCTCATGTTCATTCGCAATGTCGGGCACCTAATGACGAATAATGCGATTCTGGATGGAGACGGTAACGAAGTTCCTGAGGGTATATTGGACGGGATCTTCACTTGCTTAGTCGCCATTCATGATCTTAAACGCACCGAAAACAAAAACTCGCGGGCCGGAAGTATCTACATCGTCAAACCCAAAATGCATGGGCCAGAAGAGGTCGCATTTACAAATCGCTTGTTTGGCGAAATCGAAGACTTATTGGGAATGGATCGATTTACAGTCAAACTGGGGATCATGGATGAAGAACGTCGAACGACTGTGAACCTCAAAGCATGTATCAATGCTGCCGCTGAGCGTGTCGGGTTTATCAATACCGGATTTTTAGATCGTACTGGTGACGAAATGCATACCTCAATGCTTGCTGGGCCAATGATCCGCAAAGGTGACATGAAGAAGTCAACCTGGATCGGTGCATATGAAAACTGGAACGTCGATACAGGCCTCGAATGTGGCCTGCAAGGCAAGGCTCAAATCGGCAAGGGTATGTGGGCTATGCCAGACTTAATGGCCGACATGATCGAACAAAAAATTGGACACCCGATGTCAGGTGCTAATACGGCGTGGGTTCCATCACCGACTGCCGCAACACTGCATGCGATGCACTATCATAAGGTAGACGTTTTTGGGCGCCAGGACGCACTGAAAGGCAATTATCGTAACTCCGTTGATGACATTCTAGAAATACCAGTTGAGTCAAATCCGAGATGGAGTGCAGCCGAGATTCAGGCAGAACTTGACAATAATGCGCAAGGAATTCTTGGCTACGTTGTACGCTGGGTAAATCAAGGAGTCGGTTGCTCAAAAGTTCCAGATATCAATAACATCGGATTAATGGAAGACAGGGCAACGCTTCGAATCAGTTCCCAGCATATTGCAAACTGGCTACTACATGAAATCACGAACGAAGCTCAAGTCATCGAGACCATGCGGAGAATGGCTGCAATTGTAGATAGTCAAAATGCCAACGATCCGAACTATGAACCAATGGCTGTAAATTTAGATCAATCAATCGCGTTTCAGGCTGCCCTTGAGTTGGTACTCAAAGGAATCAGCCAACCAAACGGATACACTGAACCAGTTCTACATCGTCGACGCCTGGAACTCAAAGCGAGTCGCCAGTAAATCTTGACACAACCTCCACATAGCTGATCTTCTAGAGATCTGCCATGTGGAGGATTTATGAGAATTTTCGCGAGTATTATTATCTGCTTAATCGTAACCCTCTCGATGGCCAGAGCCCAAGAAACAATAAATCCTGAACCAGAGCAGCAGACAACCACCTTCGATTCATTCGAACTTCCCAATTGGTTTAAGTCTAGCTTTCTCGATCTTTCAGAAGATAATCATGAGGCACACGAAAGTAATCGTCATCTAATGGTCATGTTTTTCCAACAGTTCTGCACATACTGCAAAGCAACGATCGAAAAGAATCTCACACAAAAATCAATCCGAAAGCAATTTTCTGATCACGTAGATGTTGTCGCGCTTAATATTTGGGGTGACCGCGAAGTCAGCGACCTCAAAGGACGTGAAACTACCGAAAAAGAAATAGCTCGAGCATTGGGGGTACAGTTCACCCCAACACTAATTTTTTTCGATCAGGATGGTCAGTCAGTACTTCGTTTAAATGGCTATGTCTCTCCGCCTGAGATGAAAATCGCATTAAATTACGTGACCACTAAAACCTATAAAAAACAGTCTATTTTTGACTATCTAGAAACCCAAAAAATTCCGAGTAATAACGGACTGCTAAAAACAGAACCTTTCTTCACTACAACCAGTGACCTATCGGCGCTCTCCCAACCAAGAGCCGTACTATTCGAGCAAACTGATTGCCCAGACTGCGACACCTTTCACAGGTGTGTTCTAGCGCTCGATTCAGTTCGCGAACGTTTCACACCTTTTGAGACAATTCAACTCGATCTCTGGTCCAAAGAACCAATTACTGCACCAAATGGCGAACTGACTACGGCTCGTGATTATGCAAAAGACTTGAACATCACATACGCGCCAAGCCTTATTTTTTTTGATGAACAAGGGCGTGAAATCATTAGAGTTGATTCGCAATTACGAAGTTTTCATACCGAAGCTGTACTCGAATATGTGGCAGACGCCGTATACCTTAGAGAGCCAAATTTTCAGAGATATATCGAAGAGCGTGGTGATCGGATTCGTGCACAAGGTGACCAAGGAAGAACGCTAGGGACACGAGATATTTGCCCCGATCTGTAACAGGAGAAAGGGGCCACACAGTTTCAATTCAGTGTATAATTATGTTCTAGGCGGGGGCGCACGTGCTGAGAGGTACCCTTCGAACCTGATCCGGTTAATTCCGGCGTAGGGAGCCAGAGAATCAATTCGGCCATGTTCCGTGCCGGCAACCGTTGTTCTCCTGCCATCGATCCATTGTATGAAGGAGTCCACGCATGCCCCAAATCGATCTGAATAGATTCATAAGTGTCGTAACCCTAATATTCGTCACAACTCTCTCATCAGTTACTGCGCGAGCAGAATCCATTACCGTCTTACTCGACTGGTTTGTAAACCCAGATCACGCTCCTCTAATTGTAGCCAAGCAACGAGGCTTATTCAGACAAGCCGGACTTGATGTGACTCTAATCGAGCCCGCCGATCCATCACTTCCGCCGAAGTTAGTGGCTGCCAAGCAAGCCGATTTAGCAGTGAGCTATCAGCCCGCGCTCATGTTAGATCTAGAAAATGGTTTGCCCCTAGTAAGAATTGGCACCTTGGTAGCATCTCCCCTCAACTCCTTAGTTGTTCTCGCAAATTCAGGAATCAAAGAGATCTCAGACCTGAAAGGGAAAACAGTCGGGTTTTCTGTGGGTGGATTTGAAGATGCTCTTCTTGGGCAGATGCTTGAGACTCATGGCTTGTCACTGTCAGATATAAATTTAGTCAATGTTAATTTTGCACTTTCGCCATCTCTCTACACCGGTGCAGTTGACGCAGTTATTGGAGCATTCCGAAACTTCGAGCTCAACCAAATGGAAATTGATGGAAGAGAAGGTCTTGCGTTTTATCCCGAGGAACACGGAATCCCAACCTATGAAGAATTAATTTTTATTGCACATCCGGAAAGTGCGCAATTACCTAAAATGCAAAAATTCCTCGATATCATTGACCAAGCAACAGCCCAAATTTTAGAGAATTCGGATGGTGCGTGGGCAGACTTTGTCGCCTATAAGCCGAATGATCTCAATAACATACTAAATCGTCGTGCTTGGACCGACACAATCCCAAAGCTTGCAAAAAAAACGCGTTCTACCAATCCTGAGGCCTGGGATCAGTTTGCAACGTTCATGAAAAAGCGTGGGCTAATTTCTGAAGTTAAAGACAGCAAATCGTACTTGGTAAATCTACAACGGTGATTTCTCCTGTCTTCGAAGTGATGGCTCCTGTTCTTGGTCTAGGCTTAATTGGATTCATAGCCACCAGGACAGGATTCTTTCTAGCCACGCATCGTGAAGGCCTTGCCAAGTATGTCTTTGATTTTGCAGTGCCAATGTTATTGTTTTCTGCAGTAGTTCAATTGGAGCCCCCCAAAGAATCTGCAATCACTTTATTTTCGACCTATTATTTATCGTTAACCATAGTCTTCATCAGCGGGATGGCTTTAGCCTGGCTACTGCTCAATCGTTCTCCGGTCGAATCAATGGTGATCGGTCTAGGAGCATGTTTTTCAAACACCGTTTTACTTGGTCTTCCAATTATCCCACGAGCACTCGGAGACGAAGCACTATACCCACTCTTTCTGCTTATATCCGTGCATGGGATCAGTGTTTTCACAGTTGTAACTATTGCGATTGAAGTGGCCCGCGGCCGAAAATCAGGAATTGGGAAATTACCCAGAATGGTGCTCAGTGGACTGCTAGCCAATCCATTAGTTATGAGCATTGGCATCGGATTTTTATGGAAAACAACAGGGATTGGCCTACATCTCGTCGCAATCGATCTCCTCGATCTGGTTTCGGCCAGCGTCACCCCGGCTGCTCTTTTTGTATTAGGTAGCTCATTGGCAAGCTATCGAATAACTGGCTCGGTCGGTCCAGCTGTCTTGGTCACAATCTTAAAAAATATGGTTCATCCAATTTTGGTCTATATTTTAGGATCGTGGTTACAACTAGAATCACTATGGCTCGCCGTGGCGGTTATGTTGGCCGCAATACCAACAGGAATGAGCATGTATCTATTTGCCAGCAGGTATGACGTATCACCGCCAACAGCTGCAACAAGTATCTTTGCTTCGACATTGTCGTCCATTGCAACGCTGTCCGTTGTCATTGCATTACTTCAAGACTGAGTGTCGATAAGTATTGCTCGAAAGTCATTCACATTCGTTCCAGTGGGGCCTGGAATGACAGATTGGCCCAAGGCTGAAAAAAAACTATGTGCGTCTTGCCGTTTTATAGCCTCTTTAATATCTAAACCAAGATTTTGAGCTCGCCGTAGCGTATCGGAATCCAGGTAAGCGCCAGCAATCTCCGCCGCACCATCGACCCCATCGGTATCACAAACAATAGCGGTAATTCCATCCTCACCCCCAAGCGCATCCAACAGGCAAAGTGCAAAATGGGAGTTCGGTCCACCCACACCATCGCCTGTGACTCGCACCGTTGTCTCGCCACCCGACAACAAACACAATGGCCGTTTTAATTGCCCATGACGCTTTTGCCATAACGCAGTTTGTGCCATGACACGTGCCACTATTTCTGAGTCACCTTCGACGGCGTCGCCCATGATTAAGCAATCCACTCCTTGAGAGATGAGAACTAATTCAGCAGCTTTCAGAGATTGCGACGGCGCCGCCACAACAGTGGTCCGTACTCGTTCGAAACAAGGATCTTCTGGAGCTGGCGCCGCACTTGCGGCCTCAGTCAACCAAGGTCTTAGCGCCTCACTTGAAGGAATTTCATAACGACTTAAGACTTCCATAGCATCCAACTGATTTGTATAAGCAGGCACGGTCGGCCCTGATGCAATGAATTCAATCTCATCACCCGGCACATCTGAAATCAGAAAATTTTCGATTGGGGCAGCGCATAGCTTAGCAAGACGCCCACCTTTCACTAAAGAAAGCTGTTTACGAACCGTATTCAGTTCCGAAATCGTCGCTCCAGAGGCTAATAACTCCTGATGCACTTTTAGCTTCAAATCAAATGGCATGTTTGGCAAAGGTGCTGACATCAATGCGGACCCACCACCCGAGATCAGGCATACCAGTCGGTCGTTAGGTCCCAAAGACTTGACAAGCTCAAACGCAGCTTGCGCCGCAAGCTGGCTTGCGTTACTCGGAACAGGGTGAGTGGCTTCTATCACCTTCAAAGAAGTATTTACCGACTGGCCTTGCGGGACAATGCAGAGACCCCTGACTGAACCCAAACAATAGTTTGCGATCACTGCCTGACTTGCCGCGGCTTTGCCCACAACCAATACAACTGTTTCACCAGTAATTTTTGGTAGTGCTTGAAGATAAGGCACCAAACAGTCAGCCTTGGCTGCATTGACAGCCGCCATGAAAGCCTGATTGAGTATTGGACGCATACTCATGAATTACGAATTTCGGCCGACTTGAAAATCAGAAAAAGTAGATTCAGCAATGCAACCGACAAGATGGCCCCAGATACCATTAATAATAGGAACGAATGATCGAGGAACGATTTCTTTATAAAATACATAATAATTAAACAGATAATTTAATGACAAATTCACTTATATCGTTCTTATTAGATCGAATTCCTTAATCAATGAAATTAATTGGCGCTCACCGATACAAAATAATTTCAACCAGATTACAAGAGAGTAATCCGCTAAAAAGATTCGATCAAATAGAAACGCCAAGTATCGTCATAGCCATCACAATGAGCATCAGCGTGAAGCCTGTATCGCCTGATGTAAGTTCTTTCAATACTTTCATAGAATCCCTCCAATAAGAATCCCTTTATACCAGAATTTAAGGGAGGAAATGATCAGATCGATAAACTGGTTTTTCTGAACGTCTAAAACCACCCTTACAAATTAAGACGCTTTAGAATTTCAATTACTTCAAATTGAGATCACAAAACTATTCAGAAATTCTGATGCAAACTCCCCGTGATTATTTAAATGAAAGTACTTTCAAATAATCAAAGAAGGCCCGGATCGTCCGGGCCTCGGTTCATCAGGAATGATTTTCTAAGACAGATCCGTTTTCAATCGCAATTGAGCGCGACCTCAAAGCCTCAGGTAACTCACGATAAAGCTCTATGTGAAGCAATCCATGGTCCATGCGTGCACCCTTAACAAACAAATGATCAGCCAACTGAAACTTTCTTTCAAAATTTCTAGCAGCGATCCCACGATACAAAAACTTGCGCTCTATATCGTCTCCCACATCCGCCTTTTGGCCCAAAACAGTCAGTTCATTTTGCTTGGATTCGATAGACAATTCATTGTCAGTGAATCCAGCGACTGCCATCGTAATCTGGTAGCGATCATCGCCCACCACTTCAATATTATACGGGGGATACCCCGCACTCTCTGATCGATTTGCGGTTTCCAGCATGCCGGCTAATCGATCAAACCCGATGGACGTACGATATAATGGTGACAAGTCTATTGTCATGTGATCCTCCTTAAGCGATCAAATTGTTATGCCCTTCCGAAGACAGAGCCTTTTGTGCATGAGACCCAAAAAATGGCGCCTCAAATTGAATATAAGATCACTTCATTTGCTTTTCAAGAGGCTGGTCTTAAACGAATTTCACGGCGCTTCCCTGTGAGGTAGTAAAGAACAGGCACTACAAAAAGTGTCAGCAATGCGCTAAATCCGAGACCCCAAACAATGGCTGTAGCCACCGGACCCCAGATCAATGACTGCCCACCAAGACCCGCCGCTAAGGAAAATAGCCCAGCGACGGTTGTCATAACCGTAATCACAATAGGAACCACTCGACGACGGCTCGCATAAAGAACTGCATGGCGCAGACTCATGCCTAATTTAAGCCGATCATTAGCCGCACTGACTAATACAATTGCCGAGTTCACGGCAATACCAGCAAGGGCGACAACACCATATAAAGTGTAAAGAGATAATGGATTAGCGGTTACAAAAAGTCCCAGAACAACCCCTGTGAATGCCAAAGGCACGGTTGCCAATATCAATAAAGGCTGCCCGTAACTCTTGAACTGAGTTCCAAGAATCAGATACATGACGCCTAGACCAAATAAAAACAGTATCCCAATCGAGTCTAGACTCTCTTGGATATCATCAAGCTCACCAGTAAAATCAAGATTGATGTTTGGATAATCTTCCTGCAGAGGCTCCCATGCAGTCATAACACGGTTATTCGCGGACACCGTATCCACCACATCACTATCAATATCTGCCTCAACCGTAATGGTTCGGCGAAAATTGTAGTGACGAATGGTCCCAAGCGCAGGGGCTCGTTCCGTTTTCACCAACTCTCCAATCGTCACAAGCTGGCCTAAAGGCGTTGGCAATTGAGCAGAAAGCAGTTGTTCCGGCGAAGAAAGCAGGGAAGCATCAGCTAAAACGCGGACGTCGACAGTTTCGCCCTCATCCTGAACAGCGGCAACAATTTCGCCGTCCACGAGAATGCGAATATTTCTCGCGATTTCTGGGGGCGCTAGACCACTGCGCGCGACTTGATTTAAATCCAAACGCATATCCAATGCCAACCGTCCGCCCTGGGCATCATCCGTAACATCTTTAACACCGGTTATTCCGCTCAAGATTTTCTTGAGGCGATCGGCGACCTCCTTCAATTCAGTAAAATCGGAGCCCCTCACCTTGATCGAAATCGGTTTTGATGCAGGCGGCCCGCCCGCTAATTCAAGAAAAGTAAGCCGTGATGGGCCCGGGATTTGCTCTAAGGCCTGCCGCATAGACTCAATAATCTGTGAAACGTCGCGACCTTCCGGCTGTAACCCCACTAGAATCTGTCCGCGATGACTACCACGCAGCGGTGCGGTCTCTGTAAACTGCTGGCCTGAGTAGGCCACAACACCCCGAGCCTCGCCGGGTTCAAGATATAGCTTCACCACGCGCTCAGCAGACAGTACCATTTCAAGCGTATTTTCGAGCGGGGTACCCGGCTCAGCATCAATATTGACGTAAAACACACGAATAGGATCCGAGGCAAAAAAATCAGCACGAATCTGACCGCTCACAAGTAAACCAATCGCTCCTAGTAATGCCGATCCAGCAATCAGCAAAGCAATGATTGGTCGACGAAGAGCTTTAATTAAAAGACGTGTATAAAAACGACGAATGAGACGATTTAAACCGGTGCGAAGTCTCTGCATCACCCCATCGGGGTTCACTTGAGCGCCTACATGCAGTACGTGACCTGGGAGCATCCAGAAAGCCTCCACAAGACTAATCACTAATGCCACAGAAACTACCAGGGGAATGACCATCATGAACTTGCCAAGGATCCCAGGTAATAGCATCAAAGGCATGAACGCGGCCACGGTAGTGAGTACTGCTGCCGTCACTGGTGCAGCGGTCTCTTTGAGAGACTCAAGGACCGCATCAATACCTTGCATTCCTCGCTCAGCTCTGTAGTAAATCGCTTCAACCACCACGACTGCATCATCCACAAGCATACCAAGGGCAATAACGACCCCAAGCAAAACAGTGACGTTTAACGTTTGATTAAGACCAGAAAGCACCCAGAATGTGCCCGCTAAAATAAATGGGATCCCGATCGCAGTTAGTACAGCAATTTTAAGACCTAAAAATAGCCAAGCCACTAAAAGAACCAAAAATAATCCAATCAGCGCATTGTTTTGCATAATTGATAATGCATTCCGCGTCGGAATGGTCTGATCATCAATTAATACCAATCGGGTACCAGTAACAGATACAAGCTGATTGCGCTCAATCAGAAAATCTTTGACTTCATCAACCAGTTCCAGAGTATTGGCGCCTTCGGCTTTCATCACCGCCAGAAGAACAGCTGGTTCGCCTTCATAACGTACGAGCTCTGATCGCTCAGCTTGAGTGCGAGTGATTTTTGCGACATCCCCGACACGCACACTTCCGTCTCGCCCAAGAATTGGAAACTCATTCAAATCAAAGGCATTAGTAGATTTTCCCTTAAGCCGTACCAACCAATTAATCCCGCCAGCCGTCAACTCACCTGCAGCTAAATCCTGAAAATATGTAGCGACCGTGTTTGCAACATCGATCGGAGCCAGTCCACGTGACGCCAAGCGAACAGGGTCAAATTCAATCCGAATTTCTGGATCAGAAACCCCTTGTGTATCCACACGATCAATACGAGACCGTCGTTCAAGATTCTTTTCGATCAATACAGCCTGCTTGCGGAGACTGTCATCATCACCGGAACCGACAAGCGCCAACGTAGCAGCAGGAAATGCATTAGACGAGGTGATCTCTATGAATATGGGATCAGATGCCTCGCCAGGAAATTCATTATCGGCTGTGCTCACTTCGCGCCGTAAATCAGCCAAACGACGTTCAAAAACAAGATCTGAAATGTCTTCAAAACGCACTAAAACTGATGATAAACCTTCTCGCGAATAACTTGACACGAAATCAAGATGGTCGACCCTCTGAATGGTGTTTTCCAAGGGATCTGTAATCCGACTTTCAACATCGAGCGCACTGGCCCCCGGCCATGCAACATTGATAATGATCCAATTGAAATTAATAGTCGGATCTTGCTGCCTCGGGAGTGACGAATAGGCCAAGCACCCCATCACCAATACTAAAAAAAATGTAAGATTAGTGAGCACTCTGTTAGCGATCAATGTACGCACAAAATCCATCATTCAGAAATCACCAGTGCATCGCCTTGACGCGCCCGGAACCGGCCATCACGGATAATCAAAAGATCCCCCGATAAATCAGAAACATCTACCGGTTGGCCCAACTGCGCCTGACTCCGAAGAATAAAAATGGCCCTACTTTTCTTTGAAGTCATAAGACCGTATTGACCGCCACGCTCAACCAAATAATCAGCAGGTAAAACAAGGCTGCTCGTTTGGACCACAATACGACCCGGCACGCCCGGCTCAAGCCTAGATAATCCAGCATCAAAACGTACTAGCCGTGTTCCTGTTTCAGTGTCAACAGCCTTACTGAAGGTGATGACCTGTAAAGGAACGCGACCCAAACCAGACTCGAAAACAAATTGCTGTTCAGGCTCTACGCGAAAATCTAGCGGAACGCGCGCTCGAACATCTACGGACTGAGAAACTAAACGCAAAATTGGAGAACCTACGGTAACACGAGTGCCGACGGAGGCCTGTTGATCAATGACTATGGCATCAAAAGGAGCCACAACCTGACAATGCGAAACGGACAGACGAGCTTCCTGTAATGCAATCCGCCTCTTGATTACATCGATCTCAGCCATCGCCACATCAGTATTTCGGGTATCCCTCAGCTCTTCGCTAGCAATATTGGTCTCAGCAAGCTTCGCTACGCGTGCCGCTTGACGCTTGGTATACGCTAATTTTAGCTGTGCCTCTTCAAGCAACCGGTCAGTACGATCACGAACCAAGGTTATATCCCGGCAATCCATGCGCAACAGAACGGATCCTTTAACTACCCGGTCCCCTGGGCGCGCCTTTATCTCCAAAATCTCTGCTGAAATTCCCGCTGAAATCGAACTTGTATCCAAGGGCTCAGCCTTAGCTGGATAGACGCTTTCCACATGAGCGGATAAGGCCTTCAATGGTGCCACTGTGACATACACTTCAGCCAACACCATTGGCGTAAAAGTTATCAGCCACCCCAACAAGAAGTTCTGCATTTTCAGTTCCTTTAATTGCAAGAAATAAGCTCTAATCTCATGGAGAACGTCGTACACGGGTCCAATTTCCCATAGAAAAATGGAAATCTATCCGATCATGAAGACGAGAGGATCGTCCCTGCCAAAATTCGATTCGGCTCGCCATTACTCCATATCCGCCCCAATACGCCGGCCTTGGAACTTCATTAGGATACTCTAGATCTAATTGTTCAAAAGCCTCTTCAAGAACGGCGTGTGAGGCGATTTCTTCAGACTGCTGGCTTGCCCATGCACCAATTCGCGAATTTCTAGGACGGCTTGCAAAATAAGCATCATTTTCTGCATCAATTAATTTTTCGACCGACCCCTCGATCCGAACCTGCCTCTCAAGGGTATCCCACCAAAAGCAGAGGGCTGCTTTTGGTGAAGCAAGAAGATCTTGACCTTTCTGACTCTGATAATTTGTATAAAATATAAATTGACGATCCTTTTGGCCCTTCAAAAGTACAATCCGAGCGTGTGGATTTCCTATGGCATCAACGGTCGCAAGCGTCATTGCATTTGGCTCCAACTGCCCAGCCTGCTGAGCCTCTTTTAGCCACCGATTAAATAGACTGACTGGATCTACGCCAGCATTTAATTCAGACAGCTTTCCCTGCTGATAATCTCTCCGAAGAGCTTCCAAACTATGATCCATCAAAGATCTCCAAAACCTGAGCCAAACTCTCAACACACTCAACAGAAATTCCATCAATTGGTTGCTTAGGCGCATTGGCCGTCGGTACGATCGCGCGCCGAAACCCATGCTTTGCTGCCTCGCGAATCCGCTCCTGGCCCGATACCACCGGACGGACTTCGCCAGACAATCCAACTTCCCCAAAAATAACCCAGTCTTTAGGAATAACTTTACCGCGAAAACTAGACACGCACGCCAAAAGCAGCCCTAAATCAGCACCAGTTTCGGTTACCTTTAGACCGCCGACCGCATTGACGAAAACGTCCTGATCCCCAAGTTGTAGATGACCGTGCCTATGCAAAATAGCTAACAACATAGCAAGTCGCTGGCCATCCAAGCCCACCGCAATACGCTTTGGTGATCCGCCAAGCGAGGTATCCACCAACCCTTGAACCTCAACCAACAGCGGGCGCGTTCCTTCCCAAGTACAAATCACAGATGAGCCAGGTGCTAGATGTTCGGGCCGACTCAAAAAAATCGCTGATGGATTTTTTACTTCCTTAAGGCCTGCCTCAGTCATCGCGAAGATACCAATTTCACCAACTGAACCAAATCGATTCTTACTCGCACGGAGTGTTCGGAATCGCCCATCACCGTCCCCCTCGAGGAGTAACGAAGCATCAATGATGTGCTCGAGGACTTTAGGTCCAGCCAGAGCCCCCTCTTTCGTCACGTGGCCAACCAATAAAACAATCACACCCGTGGCCTTTGCCAGACGAGTCAATTGCGCGGCCGACTCGCGCACCTGCCCGACGCTTCCGGGCGCGCCGGAGAGAGAATCAACCTGCATAACCTGAACGGAATCGACTACAAGTAGCGCTGGTTTGGCTTGATCGACCATTGCAGTAATTACCTCGATCCGAGTTTCCGAGACACACTCTAAATATTCCCCAGAAAGTCCAAGCCGCTGGGCCCGGAGCGCTATTTGCTCAAGCGACTCTTCACCAGTTACATAAAGACATGGCTTATTTGCAGACAAGAGCGTCGTGACTTGTAAGAGCAGCGTACTTTTACCCGCCCCCGGCGCGCCACCAAGCAAAATAACAGATCCGGGAACAAATCCACCACCCAGCACGCGATCAAATTCAGAGTACCCAGATCCAAGGCGCGCCAAGCTTTCAGGCTTTACATGTGAAAGTCTCACTCGCCCTGGAGTGGAACCAGCATATCCAATAGTTCGACCTTTTTCAGACGCTGATGCTTGTACAGTTTCCACAAGAGCATTCCAGACTTGACAGCCAGGGCATTGACCACTCCATTGAGACACGGTTGTGGCACATTGCTGACATTGATAAATAGATCTGACTTTCGCCACGACGCCTCCTTCTTTGCGCAAAGAAAAGAATAGACCACTTTTAATCGCGTGGTCTGCTACAAAAAAAGACGTGCCCCTTCAAAATAAGGCTGCACATTTGACTTCAAAAAAAATTGCCTCAGCAAAACGCATTTTTAGGCCGAATTGATCCAGCGCATTATTGCCCTAGCGTTATTACTCTTAGCGTATAATCATTGTATCGTTGTTCTGGCTTTTTGTTTAATTCAAAGGAAAAAAATGTTTAGTCGAAAAACTATTGCTCTGGGTTTTATGCTTTGTCTTTGGAGTCAAACGATATTCGCCAATCCAAAATTTACAGATCTTGATGAACAAGTTGTTGAAATCAAATCTCCGGCTATCCTCAACTTCTGGGCAACATGGTGCGCTCCCTGTATTAAGGAATTACCAGATCTCGAGAAACTCGGTCAAAATCTCGAACCGAAAGCCATCGTATATCTAGTTAACTTTGGAGAATCCACAGAAACAATCAAGGCCTTCAAAGCCAAAAAGCCAAAACTATTTGGCACACATACAGTCATGATCAAAGATTCATCTATGAGTGGACTCAAAGCTTTTGGTTTACGAGGTGTCCCTACGACCGTTTTAATTGACAGCACAGGCAAAACAGTCGAAAAAATTCAGGGTATGAAGGACTGGGGCTCCGAAAAAATTACAGCCGAAATCAAGGCGAAAATTTTTCCTTAATAGCCGATTCAAGCTCAGCGAAGCCAGGAAACTGTGAAAGTACGATAGGATCTTGGCCAGGATGATTGACGACATAAAGAGGGACGCCAACCCGGTCAAATGCATTCAGATATTTAGTAATATCAGGATCATATTTAGTCCAGTCTCCGGTCATTCGGATAACCTTTAATTCCTCGAATAAATGATTCACTGATTCGGTCTTCAAAAGACGCTTCTCCGTTAGTTTACAGGTGATACACCAGTCAGCTGTCATATTGACAAAAACGGTCCGACCCTCGGCCAGGTGCGCTTCCAGCCGACTTTTAGAGTAAGTTTCCTCATTGATCTCAGCCCTCACCTCAGTGGATCCACTAGGAGAAACACCAGATACTAAAGGAACACCTACCAGTGCTAGGATCGCGACTGAAGCACCGACCCAACGAGACCATTGGCTACCGCCCTTCATCAACCAAAAACCAAAGACCAACAGCAGTAACCCACCGAGAACCAGGACCAGCGCATCCGAAGAGGTCTGACGCACGAGTACCCACAGCAGCCAAATGGCTGTTGCCAAAATAGGGAATGCTAGAAATTGCTTTAATCGGATCATCCAAATGCCCGGTCTCGGCAAATGGCTGGCCAAGGATGGTGCGATCGCAAATAAAAGCATCGGCATCGCAAGACCCAAACCAAGCGCGAAAAAAACAACTAAAGTAATCCACCAAGGCTGCGTTAAGGTATAACCCATAGCTACACCCATAAATGGTGCAGTACAGGGCGTGGCCACAACAACCGCAAGCACACCAGTAAAAAATTCAGCGCGCCCATTACTTCCCTCGGTCAGATCCTGACCAACCCCAGATAGTCTCGCGCCAAAATCAACCCAGCCATAAAGCCACAAAGCCAATAGAAAAAAAACATATACCAAAAAGGCTACAAACCAAGGGCTTTGCAGCTGGAATCCCCAGCCAACCTGACCTCCACCAGCCCGAAGTATCATCATGAAAGATGCCAGGCAAAACATTGTCACCAAAATACCTGCGGTATAAATCCATGCACTTTTTTGAACTTCAGCACGGTCTTTTGATGCATTCTTTGCAATAGATAGTGCTTTAATCGAGAGCACAGGAAATACACATGGCATAAGATTTAGAATTAACCCGCCAGCAAGAGCCATAATTAAAATCAAGCCTAAGGATGCATCGATTCCAGACGCCTTCGGAGTCGTTAGCGATGGATCAAACATGACACGCACGCCACCTGTTTGCGTACGAAGCACCCAAGATCCCTCACTGAATTCATTGGCAGTCAGTGCCCGATCCAATTGAATCAACAAACCATCTTGCAAGGGCTTGCTATCTAATACTATCCCCAAAACCTCACCAACTGATTCTGGCATCACATCTTTGACAATCTCATTATTCAGACCTGAGACCCATAACTTGTCTGGACCATGAAAAGTGATGTGGCCGGGGAACTCTGTCGGGACACGCGATCTAGCTATATCAATAATCTCAGCACTCTGCGAGTGACGGGATCCCTTGTCTTGAGATATGACCGGGAGCGATAAACGGACCACCTGACTCTCCGGGATACAAATGACCTCACAAACAAGCCACCTTGCCTCACCCTCCAGTACCCATTGACCTTCAATGGCCATCGGCACTTGTAGTTGGAATGGATGGACTACTGCATCGGTGTAACCATATGTCAGTAAACTGGCATCGCCACCAAATGAGTTTGTTTTTGCTACTGGAAAAAATAATTTGGGAGTGTAATTTTGATTAATATCGCCGAGTTGTAACGTCGGCGGCAGTCCTGTCGAGCCTGGATTTTTCCAATAGGTGTGCCAACCCGGTTTGATCTGCAGTGACAAAGCGAACCAAAGGGTTTCTCCGGGGACAACCGCAGTAGTAGGCAACAATAATCGCGCTTGGACCTGATTCGCCTGGACCTGAGATATTTGCAGTGAAAGCAAACCAATTAAGCAAAAAGAGATCAAACGTATCATTTAATCAGATTAGCCGATTGACTTAGCTAATAAACTGTATTTTTATACAGTTATGAAAGCTATTTCACTTCAATCACTAATTGATGACGGTCGACTGTGGAAAGGCGGTTCTTCTCCAGAAATCGCCATAAGAAGCAGCGGTTTTCAAGCCCTCGATCAGTCACTAGCAGGTGGTGGCTGGCCCGCGCATATGCTGATCGAAATACTGACCTCATCACCAGAAGAATTGCCCATGCAATGCATTCTCAAAACGTGGCAATTGCACCAAGATGAACGTTGGTACGTTTTAGTCAATCCGCCCTATCAACCCTGCGCGGAAGGACTCATACAAGCGAACTTAAAACCCGAACAGATCGATCTCATTCGCGCCAATCCTAAAGATACCTCATGGTGCCTTGAGCAAATGGCTGGCTCCCCAGCCATTGCGAGCATTCTGGCTTGGGGTATTGAAAAAATACGCACACCACAACTTAGACGACTACAACTGGCTTGCCAACAAGCCCGCACCCAACTGTTTTTAATCAGGCCGCTAAATGCAAGGGCCAATGCTTCTCCCGCTCCACTGCGCGCGCAGTTACACAAAATAGACTCCGGCTTCACCATTGAAATTTTTAAACAACCAGCCGCTAACGCGCACCCAATAATTGAAATTAAAAATGATCTAGAGTGGTTGTTAAAGCCAGCGCCTGCAATGCGCAAAATTGTGACACAGTCAATACATAAGAGGCTGCAGTGAATGCGATGCCTGTATGCCCAACTCCACTTTCCTGAACTAGCTCTAGAGGCTCTTGGCTCAGATTATCAAATAACTAAAATTGCAGTACATGATGGCCAAAAAATCATTCAAGCCTCCGAGCAAGCTCTTAATGACGGGATTTTTCCTGGTATGACTCTTAATATGGCAATCACGTTAAGTCCTTTACTTAATGTCAGGCCACAGCAACCAAAAAAGCAAGAGCAACTACTCTACCGCCTTGCTCACTGGGCTTATCAATATTCTCATCAGGTAGCAATTCGAAATCATGGACTATGCCTCGAAGTTGCCAAAAGTGAGCAACTATTTGGAGCATTACCAGAGATTTACAATGCGCTAACGCAGTCGGCAAAAAAAGCCGGGAGACCGATGCAGCTAGCTTTCGGTCATACCCCGGAAATGGCTGATATATTTTTGAAGCAAGGGATTTGCCCACTACCCAATACATTTCAAAAATGCCTTGAACGTACAACAATCGAGGTCTGTGAGATTTCTCAAGCTCATATTCAGCGTCTGAATAATATGGGCTTTCGAACACTCAAAGATTATTTCGAAGCGCCCGGACGCGCCAGACAGAAACGACTGCCACGGATCGAATACCAATATCTCGAAGCAGTCTCCGGTCAGCATTCATCTCCATTAAAATGGTTTGAACCACCTCCCTTATTTGACCAATCAATTGAATTTTTCAAGGGACTTGAAAACGAAAAAATGTTACGGCTTCCAATGGAGCGACTCACCCAAGAAGCGGAAAACTGGTTGCGGAAAAGACAGATGGCCACGTCTAACATACTCTGGGATTTCAAGATGGAGAATGGTCACGACACACCATTACGCATCCGCCTGAATCAACCCGAAACACATGCCCAGGCATTTATAGATCCAAGCTCGCTAAAGCTTGCTCATTGCTTTGGAGTTTCGCCCATAATAGCGGTGCGTTTGCGCATTCAGGAAATAGTTCAGACCATACCGAAGCGAAACGATTTATTTTTAAAATATCATGATTCTGACAGACACCAATTAATTGATCGATTGAAAGCGAGACTTGGAGAACAGGCAATTACAACACCTTGTCGTATCGCAGATCCACGCCCCGAAAAAGCAAATCAATGTTTGAGTAAGCCGCAGTCAGCAAAAATGCCAATCTTATCGCCAAGACCAATTTGGCTCATCAAAACTCCTCTCGCTCTTGGATCATCCCCTGAAAAATCAGGGTATCAGTTGTTGCAAGGGCCGGAGCGAATTGAAACTGGGTGGTGGGACTCTGAACCCACCTGTAGAAGTTACTGGATCAGTCTGACTAGATCAGATCGAGTCGCTTGGATCTATCAAGACCTACACCATAAAACTTGGTGGCTCGCTGGCTGGTTCGCATGACTCCTCATTTAACCTGCTAAACTACTTACTTACTTTCAGGACGTCACCAGTGGATCTATCCCGCTTTAATTCCCGTCAACGCGAAGCCATTACACATCTCGGCACCCCCTTGCTGGTATTGGCCGGAGCAGGGAGCGGAAAAACCAGTGTGATCACCAATAAAATTGCTTGGCTCATTCAAGAAACTGGCATTCCTGCGAGACGAATCACGGCCGTTACCTTCACCAATAAAGCAGCTCGCGAAATGCGTGAGCGAATTCGGTCAGTTGTACCCAAAGAACAAATTCGAGGCCTGACTGTTTCCACTTTTCACACCTTTGGACTAAATCTTTTAAGACGCGAGGCAAAAACTGCGGGGCTCAAATCAGGCTTTTCAATCTTAGATGGTGAAGACACCAAGTCGGTCTTAGCTGATCTCATGAAACGAGAACAACTGGATGATAAGGAACTGATCAAACAGATCCAAAATAAAATTTCTAACTGGAAAAATGACGGGGTCAATCCAGTCGAAGCAAACGAGCACGCAAATGACCCGCACGCTGTATTAGCCGCATCGGCTTATACAGAATACGATCGCTACCTCCGAGCATGCAACGCGTTAGATTTCGATGATCTTATCCTAAGGCCAGTAATACTATTCCAAAAAAATCCTGAAATTCTCGCAAAATGGCAAACAAATATCCGCTATCTATTGGTCGACGAATATCAAGATACAAACCGTATTCAGTATGCATTGGTCAAGCTACTAACCAATCTTTCCGGCGCTCTGACTATTGTCGGTGACGACGATCAATCTATTTATGCTTGGCGCGGTGCTCGCCCTGAGAATCTGCAAGAACTAAGTCATGACTTTCCAACACTAAAAATTATTAAGCTAGAACAAAATTACCGCTCCACACGTATCATTCTTGAGACCGCTAACGCTCTAATCGCAAATAATCCACACATCTTTGAAAAATCACTCTGGAGTCAGAAAGGCTTCGGTGATCGAATCGAGATTTTTCCAGCACGAAACGACGAGGATGAAGCTGAGCGGATTGCCTCGATGATCCTTGAACGCAAACTTAATAAACAGAAACGATTTTCTGACTTTGCCGTTTTATATCGAAGTAACCATCAAGCACGCATCCTAGAATTCAAACTTCAGCATTTTAAGATTCCATACAAAATGACGGGCGGCACCAGTTTTTTCGCTCGGTCAGAAATCAGAGATCTGATGTCTTATCTCCGGATCTTAATCAACCCGGACGATGATAATGCGCTATTAAGAATCATCAATTTGCCAAGACGTCGGATCGGCCCAACCACCCTCGAGGTACTGGGACAATATGCACACGAACGCAACCAGCCCTTATTTAACTGCATCGACGAAATAGGATTCAAATCCCGCATGGATCCAGAAGCATACCGAAGAATAGAACAGTTCCAGGCAGTAATCGAAACATGCAGGCGAGATTTACTCACAGGTTCTGGTCTTAAAGCCATTGACAGCCTCTTAGAAGCTATTAACTATCGTAGTTGGCTATCCGAGCAAAGCTCTTCTGAAGCAATGGCCGAACGGCGCTGGAGCAATGTCATGCAATTAGTTGATGCGCTTCGGAAAGATTTAAAACTGAACAACGGATTGGATGACAGCGGCGATGACGAAAATGCCGATGATGATGCTATTGAATCTGCGATCAGAAAACTTGTATTGCGAGATATTCTCGAACGCGAAGAAGAGGAAGATGATAGCGATCGAGTGCAGCTCGCCACATTGCATGCTTCGAAAGGGCTCGAATTTCCAGAAGTCTTTATGATGGGCGTTGAAGAAGATCTTCTTCCCCATCGCAACTCGATCGAAGCAGAGACTGTTCAGGAGGAAAGGCGATTGATGTATGTCGGCATTACCAGAGCTCAAGAAAATCTGACCTTGACCTATGCCAAAAAACGCAAACAATTTGGTGAGTTACTCGAAACAACACCAAGCCGTTTTCTTGATGAGTTACCTGAGACTCATGTCCAGTGGTACGGAAAAAAAGTAGCCGATCCCAAAGCAGCAAGGCAACAAGGGCAAAATACTCTTGATGCCCTACGCACGCTATTAAAAGGGGAGTCGATATGAACTTAGTCCGCCCTATTGTTGTGGGCTTACACGGAACCGAACTAACACCTACTGAACAAAAGTGGCTTCCTCAACTGATGCCCTATGGTGTAATTCTGTTCTCACGAAATATTGAATCTAAAACACAAGTCAAGGCCTTAACGAATCAAGTTATCGAGAAAATCGGGTCAGATGCCGTCGTATTAGTTGACCAAGAAGGGGGTCGCGTACAACGACTTAAATCACCAAAATGGCCAGATCTTCCATCAGCACTTCAAATTGGAAAACTATGGCGTGTTAATCAGTTTGCTGGTCTTGAAGCAGCGAACTTATTAGGGCAAGTCATTGGATCAACGCTTGCAGAACTTCGAATTACACATACCTGCGCGCCTGTCATTGATTTGCTGCACTCGGAGGCAGATCCAGTAATAGGCGATCGTGCATTTGGAGTTACACCAGCAGAGGTGATTCCTCTCGCAACGTCATTTTTGAACGGGCTCAATCAATCCGGTGTCACAGGTATCCTAAAACACATTCCTGGTATGGGTCGAGTAACGAAAGACAGTCACAACACATTGCCAGTCATTGGGTGTTCAACGGAAATATTGAGTCAATCAGACTGGCTTCCATTTAAAGCAGTTTCAGGAACTCATTGGGCAATGACTGCTCATGTCGTAATAAGTGGCTGGGATTCAGAACCAGTGACGACTTCAGCCCTCTCTGTGCTCCGCATCAAAGAATTGATAGGAAATTACTTTTTGATCTCCGATTGTCTGACGATGGGCGCCATCCAGGGATCTATTGAAACACGCGTGAGAAAGACACTGGATGCAGGAGTGAATTTGGCACTTTTCTCTAATGGATCAGATGCTGAACGCTGTTCAGCCGTGTTCGCCGCCGGCGAGCCACGACTGTTTCGTGATGACTCGAAAGTACTCCACAGCCTGTCTTCGGAGCAAATGGACATTAGACTTCAAAAGTTAAGCAGTCATCTGACCGCACAAAAAAAGACTAAGGACCCAACGAGAGATCAGTCCTCACAGCAATGAGTTGATCGGAATCATAAAGAATCGACCATATATGCGACTGCGTCAGCAATTTCTTCATCAGAACAATCACCACACAAACCACGAGCCGGCATAGCGTTGTATCCGTTTATTACATTAGAAACCATTGTGTCCATTCCCTTTTCAACACGCGCGGACCACGCCTGTGAATCCCCATACTTTGGTGCCCCGGCTGCACCAGAATCATGGCATGCAGCACACGCGCCACTATAAACCTGATCGCCTGGCCGCGCTCCTGCAGAAACTGCTTGTACAATTTTTCCAAGATTTTTTGAGCATGGATCACCCACCACACAAACGGATGCTGGAGACTTTAATCTCTCAAAAATGGCACTCATATCACTAGTAGTGGCAAACAACGAAGTCGCGACTAATACAGATAATGCGGCAAAAATTCGTGTCATTGGATATTTTATCCTTAATCATTAATTATCCAAAAAATTATACCGTCACGACTCGTTCCTCGCCATGGGTATTTTTTTGGGGAAAGAAACCAATTGAACTCGAGACTATTTCCTATAGAAAAATATCACGCCTTCATAATTGATCTGACGCGCAGTCTCATTTTGGACTTATTGGCTTGGCGCATTAAAAAAGTTAGGCCCTGCAAATAAAATGAATGGCGCTGAGTTTTATTTACCTCCTGGCCTAGTGGTTAACAGGTGGAATTTCATCAAATGTTTTCAGAATGGCTCAAATCTGAGCGAGAAATCCAAAAATCCTCTTTAAAAAAATTAGGAAGAACGCTCAATTAAACCACCAGAAGTTTCCCATCCTTTAAACCCATCACTCATATGAGCTGCCTCGAAACCCATATCCTGTAAAGTCGCTACCGTAAGAGCCGAACGCCATCCTGATGCACAATAAAAAAGAAATTGCCGTACCTCACCAAAGACCGGCTTGAAATATGGGCTATCCGGATCTACCCAAAATTCAATCATCCCCCTAGGAGCATGAAAACTGCCTGGAATGAATCCTTCGCGCTCGCGCTCGCGAACATCTCTGATGTCCACAATCAAAAGATCAGCATCGCTACACCAAGCAATAATCTCGGCGGCTGTATACTCTCGAATTCGATTTTTAGCCTCTTTAACCATATGGCTAGCCGGTTTTTTGAGCGATCGCATCAACCGAATTCTCCGCGAGTTCAGTCATCTTAAGTTTGCCTTAAAATGAGCCGTTTCAAAAAATCGCTTCTCACCTCAATCCATGAAAAACGTACAGAATTTTGTGCAATTTCTATATCTCTTTTCTTGAGATCAGGAGCTATTGGCGCCCATTTTATGAGACTTTTAGGGCTCTCAGAAAACAAATCATAGTGAGCGAATTCAGATGCCCACTCAAAACCGACCACCCTTTCCCGAAACTGCTCGTTAGCATTCGCTAAGTCGAACCGAATAAAATCAACATCGCAATTTTCGTTCAGCCCCGCCGTAAAAATTCCAGTCGCCAATTCTACGTACTCTCTTTCAGAAAAACTTTTCTGGCGTCCAGCAACGTACGCTGCAAAAAGAGCTAAGTCACTTAAACAGCCTGCGAAATGGTGCAGCGTTGCAATTCGCAAAGACTCGACCATCACATCGTCTCTCAACATTTCCGGATAATTAATACCCATTCGAGTTTTAACATAACCAAACATCGTCGTTTGAGCCACTTTAGCTGATCGTGTCATTACAAAATCCTGAACCAGATCCAATGATTCAATGGGAAAACTCGCCGCAAGGGCAGGCACATAGGATTTAGCAAGTCTAAGAAAATTACTCGAGGTCCCGCGCAGCCATTTTAAAAAATCTAGCAACCTCAAAATTTCACCTCAATAAATACAAGTTGTATGACGTAGACCATGCATTAATCCGCTTTGGAAAGAAATCGGACTGTGCCTAAAGTCTACTCCTCAAATATGTTAAACCAGATATAGTTCTCTATATGCAGTCTCGTGTAGATAGTAGATGTAGATCTTATTTTCTGGATTTGATTGATAAAAATTATAAAAACCTGTCAAGGAGATTTTTCATGGTTAATGACGAAGTCAAAAAACAGCACTGGGCTAAAACTAGGAATCTTACTTTTCTGATTCTGGCTATTTGGTTCGTCTTTTCAATTATTGTGCCTTGGAATGCGGCTTCGTTAAACGCCTTTACATTCCTTGGATTTCCCCTTGGCTATTATTTTTGTGTCCAAGGCTCACTGATCATTTTTGTTGCACTAATTTTTTACCAAAATTATGAGCAAGATAAAATTGACGACGAAGCTGGGCTGTAAAAAGTCAAATAGGGAGATAAAAGCATGAAAGGGAATTTTTTAGATAATCTTGGTCGTGTATACGGGATGTATACTGGTGGCTTTATCGCATTCATTATCTTGATGGCGATTCTAGAGCAAATGGGCTTAGGCGCCGACACCATTGGTATTTTATTCGTGGCCTTTACGATCGTGATTTATGCTGGCATAGGCTGGATGTCGCGAACAATGGAGGTTTCGGCATATTATGTTGCGGGGCGCGAAGTGCCCGCCGTTTATAATGGCATGGCGACCGCTGCTGACTGGATGTCTGGCGCGTCCTTTGTTGCTTTAGCCGGGGGCATTTACTTTGGAGGTTATGGTTATCTTGCCTTTATTGTAGGCTGGACCGGTGGTTATGTGCTTGTAAATTCATTGCTCGCCCCCTACCTCAGGAAATTTGGATGTTACACAGTTCCTGACTTTATCGGCACCCGTTACGGTGGAAATTTAGCGCGGTTTTGTGCGGTAGTGATTCTAGTAGTGGCATCGTTCACTTATGTAACTGCACAAATTAATGCAACAGGAACAATTGCTGCACGAGCTCTGCACATTCCTTTTGAATTAGGTGTTTGGTTTGGACTGTTAGGCATTTTGGTTTGCTCGATGTTAGGCGGGATGCGGGGAGTGACTTGGACTCAAGTTGCCCAGTACATCGTACTAATCGTTGCATACTTAATTCCAGTAATCTGGATGTCTAACTCGCAAGGCTTCGGGATTATTCCACATTTCAGTTATGGTGATGCAGTAGCTCGCATTCAGGAGCTGGAACCAGTCGTAGGGCTGGGTGTGGCTGCGGTAGAAAGCGCGCCATTTGGTGGTGTGAAAATTCTTTCAGTGCCCCATTTCGACCCACAAGGCGGAATGGATAGCTGGAAGTTTGCGTCACTAGCAATCTGTATGATGATGGGTACAGCTTCTTTACCCCACATCTTGATGCGCTACTTCACAACACCATCAGTTCGTGATGCTCGTCGATCAGTTGCATTCTCGCTGCTTTTCATTTTTCTGCTGTACTTCACGGCTCCAGCCCTAGCAACACTCACAAAGTTGCAGCTGCTCGATCCAACCCTGCCAACAGCGATTATAGGACAGTCTTTTGAAGTGGTCTCCAATCTTGATTGGGTGAAAAACTGGTCGGCTGTAAACATGTTGTGGCTATCGGATAGCAATAGAGACGGCATCTTGCAGTTGAACGAGTTCTTCATGAGAGCCGATATTGTTGTACTGGCAACTCCAGAAATTGCGGGCCTTCCTTACGTGATCTCAGGACTGGTTGCCGCCGGTGGAATGGCAGCGGCGATGTCAACAGCAGACGGACTGCTGCTCGCAATCGCAAATGCGCTGAGCCATGACCTGTACTACAAGATCATTGACCCTAAGGCTGATACTAAGAATCGCCTGATCGTGGCACGTGTACTGCTGATCTGCATAGGAGCACTCGCAGCATACGTCGCAAGTATGAGACTGACCGGAATATTGGGTTCTGTAGCCTGGGCATTCGATTTTGCAATGTCTGGCTTATTCTTCCCGCTCGTACTTGGAGTGTGGTGGAAACGTGCAAACAGACCAGGCGCTATTGCAGGGATGGTCTTAGGCTTCCTCGCCGGAACTAGCTATCTGTATGCAGTTCACTTTGCAGGCATGGATCCTTGGATGGGTATCGATCACTTGAGATTTGGAATCATCGGTGCGTCTGTGAGCTGTATTGCAATGATTGTGGTAAGTCTTATGACCGAAGAACCAGATGAGGAAACTAAACGTATGGTTGATGCAACGCGAGATCCTTCAGGAGAAGAAGTCATATCAAACCAACACTAATCAATTCGGAATAAAAAAAGGGGCATAATGCCCCTTTTTTTATGTATCTTTTTTCTGCAGAAATAGTCAGGAAGTTAAATGGAAACATCACTCGCCCATCTCCCATTATCAGTCATTGTTACCGACTACATCCTGGGTGTAATCATGTGGACTCTAATCGGGCGTGTCGCCATGAATATATTTCTTCCGATCAATTCAGATTTTTTCTTTATGAAAGTTTTTGTCAAATACACAGATCCAGTGGTCAAACTATTTAAGCCCGTTACACCGAGCTTTCTTATACCTGCGCTGGTGCCTCTTTTTGTGGCCTGGTTTTTTTATATCTTTCGTTTCTATTTCATGCCTTGGGCTCTCGGCTACTCAGTCATGGGAATGCTGTCCTTCCCACTGGAAGGAGAAATAGCACAGATTTTTGTGAATATATTCGGATTAAATCAAGGAATGTAATTCTTCTCCGAAAAACCCTCAAAAGACCAATTAAAAGCACTCAAATCGAGAACCTTTTATTAACCTAAGGTAATTAAAGGACTCTAATCAGGGATTTCTACTGGTCAGACTTTTTCTTCGCAGGAAGGCTCTAACGACTAGATAGTTTGGGATAAAATAAGCAAAAAACTAACTCCTTTCATCCTACCTCTATGACCGCTCCCATCCCTGAAGCATGATGCTCAAGCATATGACAGTGGAACAGCCAAAAGCCTGGATTATCCGCTAAAAATATCAAGTTTGTCTTCTCCCCCGGCTCAAATAAGTAGGTATCACGCTTACCACCAGCAAATAATCCACTCTCTGCTTGGATCCAAAAATGATGGCCGTGAAGATGCATCGCGTGGTGCCAACGAGTGTCATTCCAAATTTCAATCTTAACGACCTGTCCTAACGAAACTTTCGCCAACCTGTCATGTTGACTCGATATTTTTCCATTAAAAGCCCAGACCTTTTTATGTTTTTGAGCCAACTCGCGAATTGGAAACGTCTGACCCTCGTATTCAGCCTCTTGTAAATTGCCCATCGCACCGCCCTGCATATGAACCTGGACGGTAACGTCTGTCGTTTCCGGCGGTGCAGATAAAACAGGTTGAGTTAAGGGAATTTTTGTTACTAATTTACCAACTTTCTTTATTGGATTAACTGTCACCGCAGGATAGGGTTCTTTGCCAGACGCCTCAAAAATTGTTTCTTTAGAAGATCCTATATCAATGATTAGATCAGTCCGTTGACCCGGCCCAAGAACAATCATATCTGCAGTTTGAATTGGACACGCAAAACCATCCCTAGCGATTACGGAAGCCGGAACCGGTATTTTTAGGTTGAAAATACGAGCGTTTGCAGCATTAATGAGACGCAGGCGAATCCTCGACCCCGACTTAACATCAATAAGTGGATGAGATTCTCCATTCACGGTAAGCCAGTTACCAAGACGTCCTCCGTGCGCCCAATCATGAAGCGATCCAAAAGATTCTTCATCGATTGTTCCGTCCGGCCGCAATAGCCAGTCATCAATCATTAACACGACATCATGATCCACGTCAGGATCAGTCGGATCCTCAACAATCAGCGGCCCATATAGCCCACGAGCGACCTGAGACCAGGTCTTCGCATGAGAGTGGTACCAATAAGTACCTGCATCCATCAGTGGAAATTGATATCGAAATGACTCATTAGAGAGCACGGCCGGTTGGGTGAGCCCGGCGACACCGTCCATCGCATTAATATTGCGAATACCATGCCAGTGGACTGACGAACCCTCAGGAAGATTATTTTGAAAATCGATAGAGAGCAAATCGCCTTTTTGGAAACGCAGCTCAGGCCCAGGAACTGATTGATTAAATGCCCAAACGTCAGCATCCCTGTAATCAGCGCCGACAATAAATCGTTTTTTGATCTGCGAAGCCTGCAAAAGCATCGGTTTAGATTGGAGCGGAAACGATAAGAACGTTCCAGCAGTCAACGAACCCAATCCTTTTATAAATTGACGTCTTGAGAAACTCATCTTGGAATTTTTCCTTATCGTTATTCACAGCACAGATTCACTTTAAATGGCGGCACTTAATATGAACGAGCCCGAAAACATTTTTGAATCTACATCACAACACGACTATGTGTGCCATTCGCTCGGTTTGTATATAATTAAGATTAAGTACTTTCTCTAAATTTCATCACCCGAAAGAGATCATCGTGTTAGTCGACTATTTATTAGAGCAAAACAGAAACGTTTGGAAACATTATGTTTGCCATGATTTTATATCACAAGTTGAATCGGGGAAACTGTGCGAGCCATCCTTTCAATATTATTTAATTCAGGACTACCACTTTCTGATTCATTTTGCGCGCTCATATGCTCTCGCTGCTTCCAAAGCCAAAAGCCTGGTTGATTTGAAACATGCATCTCAGTCCATCAACACAATCCTTAATACCGAAATCAGACTACACCTCGACTATTGCTCCAAATGGGGGCTTACGGAAGGTGAGGTCATCAATTCACCACTGGATCCGGCATGCAAAGCGTACATCGATTTTATTTTCTCAACTGGCGCACTAGGGGGCCTCATTGAGACCTATGTGGCAATGGCCCCATGCATGCTTGGCTACGCCCACATTGGCCAAAAATTAAAGCAATCAGCACGAGCACAATCCCCGTATCAATCTTGGATTGAAATGTATTCCTCCGAAGAGTTTCAGGTCGCCGCACAAGCTGAGGTTAAGTACCTGAATAGACTCGCTGATGAAGAAAATATTTCAGAGGCACGATTACAAACGCTTGCCTCTATTTTTAATGAAGCATGTCAATTGGAATCGAATTTCTGGCAAATGGCCCTCGACAACAGCCCCAGCTAAACATTTAAAAAGATGCCCTAAACGCTGAACCTAAAAACAAATACTCAACTTGTTATTTTTAATGTTCTTAGGCGTGTACAATCGGCCATCTCAAATGCGCCCGTAGCTCAGCTGGATAGAGCGCTGCCCTCCGGAGGCAGAGGCCAGAGGTTCGAATCCTCTCGGGCGCACCATATCAACCAGTACAAACTAATAATTGTAGTAAATATGCCGTTTCAGACTTCGACGGCAATAGCAATTCAAGCGGTGCCACAGTCACCTTAAATATAATTAGCCGCATACCCCCCTGAATATCAACAGCACCCAGCAATAATCAAAAAAATGTAATTGATCAAAATACCGAATCAAAAGCGTCAAGCAGCATCTGAACGGCAATTGAGATAAGGAGCATTCCCATTAATCGTTCTAGCGCCTTCAAACCCTTATTCCCAAGAACTTTGAAAAGAAAATCAGAAGACAGAAAAATTAAACTACTACAAAACCAAGCGCCAACTAAAGCAATCGTCCATTCACCGTTCCGCTCTGGATTATTTTCACTCAGAAGCACTAGCGTCGCAAGGATTGAAGGGCCAGCAATCAATGGAGTCGCTAAAGGCACTATAAATGGTTCTTCATCCAATTTTTCCTCTCCAATGACTCCGCCTCTAGATGGAAAAATCATCCTTATAGCGATGATCAAAAGAATGATGCCCCCGCTGATTGAAACGGCTTCAGCGGAGAGTTTTAATAGCTGCAAAACAAAAGAGCCAGCCCACAAAAACCCAAGCATCAAGGCTAGTGAAATGAGTAATTCCCGGATTAGAACCAATCGCCGCCTGTAAGGAGGTATCGGCTCAAGAGTAGACATAAAAATGGGTATATTTCCAAGTGGGTCCATGATCAGAAATAAAGTTAACCCAATTGATATCGTGTCAATCACTTGAAGCCATCCTTGGATTTTCCATACGAATACGCCCACTATAGCTTTACAAGCTTTTTTAGCTAGCAAGTATCAAAATTGTGATTTTTCACATAAAACCATGAGGTTTTATTGCTGTCCCGCCTCAAAAGACCGCAATACTTGAAAAGAAAAAATCCCAGTGGAGCAAAACTGGAGCTCAGAAACCCTGTAGTTACATGAATAAAGAAATCCCAAAAAATATTAGGAGAGCTAAAAATATTGTTTCCGCAGCGATGCAGTAAAATATAAAAGAGCCATATTTCCAAAATCCTCTAAACGACGTTTTAACTCCCACCGCAGAAATGGCTGCCAAGAGCCCCCAGCTCGAGGCCGCGCCAGCAACATCACGGATAGCAGCAGGGATGACCTCAAAAGAATTTCCGATTGCGAGTACTAAGAACAAGATAACAAAACTTGGCAGCAATGGAGGGTTCTTCGTCGATACCACTTCAGAATGGTTGCGAGTGCAATAAAACCGAACGACTATCGATAAGATCAGGACAACGGGAGCGAGCATTGAAACTCGATAAAGTTTAATGAGAATAGCGGTGGATCCCGCTTCATCAGATATAGCCAGCCCAGCACCGACAACCTGCGCAACATCGTGAATAGTAGCACCCAAAAATACACCCGCCACAGAATCTGGATATTCAAAAACTGCGGTTAATCCAGGGTACAAAATCATTGCAAAAGTACTAAGTACCGTAACCCCAAATACTGTCGCGGTTAAACGCTTTTCTGATTCTTGATCATTTGGTAAAACCGACGAAAGGGCCACCGCTGCAGAAGCACCACAAATTGCAACTGATCCACCAGTCAGAATACCAATCTCGGCTTTTTCACCGCAAAGCTTCGATATCAATATTCCAAAAGCAATTGTTGCTAAAATACTGAAAGCCACGAGAATCAGAAATGGCAGACCAATTTCGGCCAGCATTTCATAGCTGACGCGAATTCCAAGTAGCCCCACTGAAAACCTTAAAAGAGGCTGGGCCGCAAACATTATGCCCTTTTCGATGCCGGTTCCTTCAAACAAGCTATTCATCGACAGACCAAGCAATAGGGCAAGAAGCATCGAAGGCATTCCATAGTAGTGGCCCAAGTATTTGGAGAAAATTGCGATCAAAATGCTGATCGCGAGTCCCGGCAATAATTTTTTTATTGAAGAAATACTTTGCATAATAAATGAGAAGATCTTCGCCTCTCTTAACTCCTTGGCACGACTTTAATTAAGGTACGCTGGGCTTCAAGACACATCCAATGTCTCCGAACGCGCCAAAATAGGGGCAAATAAAAATTTTTTTATAATAATCTTTTTAAAAAGGTAAAACAGAAATTAAAACTATACAAAATCAGTTTTCGTAAAGTAACAATGCGGTCGTGGTATTTTTCAAGTACGTTTCAGATATGGAACTTCAACAAGGAGCAGTAATGCCAAAAGTAACGAGTGAGGTTGAGACAATAGTGAGAAGTGCACACGATCAGATAATTGAGGGATTGATGGGCCTGAATGTCGAGCAACTGGCAAAAGGACTGGAGTGGTCAAGAGACAATTACTCCAAACTCGACATCGAGCGATTGCTGGAAACAGCCATACAACTTCACTCCGAAGCAAGTGAGTAAGTAAGTAATGGTAATACATCACTATTCGCACGCGCCCTTTAAAGCAGAAATCGAAGAGTCGGGATTTCTGGGATTAGAAGCATGCCGTCTGGAGCACGTTGTATCAGAGGGGCATCACCTAAATCATCCTGAGGGAGCAGACTGGAGTTATCAATGGAGATCATTAAAAAAAGAACTCAAAATAAGAGGTCGATACCTTTGGTTTACGGAGCAACTATATTCAAAATCTGTGGGCAACCCAGATGTTCCAAAAATTAGATTTTCATTCGATACCAAAGATATCAAGGTATATAGCTGGTTGATGCTGATGGATATAGGATCAAGTGATAAAAAACGTTTTAAAAAAATGAAAGTACTCAGTGAGTCGGGGATAGCATCTGGCGATGACCCATTTAAATGGTGGGTATCCTTCGAAGCAGTGCCTCTGTCAAAATGTATTGAGATAACAGAGGCAGGATATTTTTGAACCCAATACTGATTGTTCAATGTCAAAAAAACACCAGGGCCACTCTGTTACTCAATGATCCAGGACTTTGGCTAAGGCAATCTTGAACACGTGTAGATTAATGTCTATTTATGGGAAATTAGCTGGATAAAACACGCATTAATCGGGCTCTAAGTACTTCCGCAGCTAGGCCAAATACCAACGCGGCCATCAGATCGTAGACAAGTGCAACTGGAACCATCGAGATGATGACTAATTGGCAAGGTAGCTTAGCTCGGAAGAGCGTTATCGGGTCACATAGAATCCAGGCAGCATATAAAACTAAAGCCCCCAAAACAGCATTCGGAACCGTTTGCAGAAGAGCGATTACTTGCTCGCCGAGTAGCCCAGCAAGCAGAATGCAGGTTATACCAAATACCGCAATCGACCACCCAGTTCTGGAACCAAGTGTGTGATGGGCAACCAAACCGCCAGCCCCATGACACATGGGCATGGCACCCATAGGCGCTAGTAGCAAATTTGCAATTCCCGACGTAAAAGCCAACCGCCGCTCCGTCAGGGCTTTTTCATTTTCAGGGAAATATTCCTTTGCGATTACGGCTGTAAGGATCATTGCATTTGTAATTGTCAACGCCAACTGCGGGAAAAAAGACGCCTTAATACTCAGAACTAAGGCATCAGAAGATGGCCAAGAAAAAGCTGGCCAATACCAGCGTTCGACCACAAAACCGATGGGTAGTTCCGGTACTAAAAACCACCACCCAAAAACTAAAATCAAGAGACAGCTGACTATTCTTAGTGCCGTTATTTGTAAAATAATCAAGCCAGCAAGCAACAACCACAAGGGACTGGATCCAAAATCTGCCAAGCCGATCGTGGTTGACACTAAACTGATTGCGAGCGCAACACGCATTCCATGGAGTACTGTGTTTGGAATTAAACACTTCAAAGAATTAGTCACATCAGTCGTGCTTAAAACCAGTAAAACGCCACCTAAGAGAAGTCCTGTCGCCATCAAAACTTCAGGAGTTGCCATTCCAGCAATTGCCATTGCAGCAACTGCCTTCATAGGCTGAACCGGAATTGGCAGCCGATACACCAACGCTGTCATCAGAGCGAATAAGCCAAAACCGTAAAGAATGCCAACCGGATTCATGCCTGCAACCAGCACCGTGCCCAGCATCAACGGTAAAAACGTACCCAAATCTGCATAGGCCGAGGATATTTCGGATACAACTGATCTCAATCGTATTTCCATAGTGTTACCACAGTATTATTCCAACCCGAATCTTAGAGCTTTTCAAACAGGTTGCAATTTTCTACCTAAACCCCAGAATGATGCTTGCTTTAAGAAACATGAAAAAAGTACATAATTATGCTTACTGATGCTTTTGCTGAGGCCTTTCATCTAATTGTCTCAGGCAGTGACGCGTTAACTGAGATCATGGCCCTATCCATCCAGGTAAGCTTAAGCGCACTCCTTGCATCAGTGCTCCTGGGCTTACCGATTGGGACGGCACTCGCCATCAGCCAATTCTCAGGGAAACGCATCGCGATCACCATTGTGAATGCCTTAATGGGCCTCCCACCAGTAGTCGTTGGGCTCGTTGTCTATTTAATGTTATCGCGCTCTGGACCCTTGGGGGTGCTCGAATTGTTGTACACGCCGACAGCGATGGTGATTGCCCAAGTCGCACTAATCACTCCAATTATTGCCGCTATGACTCATCAAGTGATGAGCGATCTGCATGATGAATATAAGGATTTGTTCAAGAGCCTTGGGATTGGTACAGGTCGAGCCGTGCCAGCTTATATCTGGGACGCAAGATACTCACTCAGCACGACGGTGCTCGCAGGCTTCGGGCGTGCGATTTCGGAGGTAGGGGCGGTCATGATTGTAGGTGGTAACATCGATCATTTAACCCGAGTAATGACGACAGCAATTGCCCTTGAAACCTCAAGAGGTGAGCTGGCAATGGCATTAGCATTAGGAATCGTCCTGTTGATGCTAGCCCTGATTGCAAACGCAGTGGCCACATGGATCCAGGGCTTTGCACAGCGTAACGCGTATGTCTAATGAAATTAGAATAGGTATAGAAGCCGGCATAATTCAGTCAAATCAATCTTCCCACCGGTCGAAAATCGCTGTGCGTCAACTCTCGCTATCGTTGGGAGGAGTTCCTTTACTTCGAGACATCAATCTTGATATTCGGGGAAACGGAATTACGATGGTTCTAGGTGCCAATGGCGCCGGAAAAAGTTTGCTTTTAAAATGTCTTCACGGATTACTAAAGCCACAAGGAGGGGAAATTAAAATTGATGGCCGTCCCCATTTCGAAACCCGACAACAACAGGCCATGGTGTTTCAAAGACCCGTTCTAATGAGGCGTAGTGTGCTAGCAAATGTCACATTTGCAGCCCCAGAGAATACGGATTCGAGAGAAATCGCTGATCTTCTGAACAGGGTACACTTGGCAGAAATAGCGAACGTCCCGGCTCGATTATTATCTGGAGGAGAGCAACAACGCCTGGCCTTAGCCCGGGCATTAATCACCAAACCAAGTATACTTTTTCTTGATGAGCCTACTGCAAGCCTTGACCCTGCTTCTGCCTTGATCATTGAACGACTAATTCAGGATACAAGTTTAACGGGTGTCAGAATTCTCTTTATCACGCATGACATCAATCAAGCTAAACGCCTGGGGCAAGATGTTATCTTCATGCACCGGGGGGAAATTACAGAGCACACTGATAAGAATAAATTTTTCACAAACGCTGAATCCAGGGAGGCAATAGCCTACTTGAGCGGCGAACTTATATTGTAGGAATGACCGGAAATAGGAATCCCTGATGACAACCCGATACGACCTTAAAATGCGTAATCTCGCAATCGGCCTTATCTTTACAGCCACATTTACTAATGCTGACTCAATCATTCTTCAGTCAACGACGTCCACCAAGAATTCTGGTCTTTATGAGCATCTGCTTCCTATAATAAAAAAGGAAATTGATCTAGTAGTGAGGGTTGTAGCTGTCGGGACGGGCCAAGCAATTAAAAACGCCGAGCGTTGTGACGGCGATGTATTATTAGTACACGCGAAAGGGGCTGAAGAAGAATTTGTGAAGGGAGGATTTGGCGTTAAGCGATTCAACCTTATGTACAACGATTTTGTGATTGTCGGACCGGAAAGTGACCCAGCTAAAATTCAGGGACTAAACGATGCCACGCAAGCGCTTAGAAAAATTGCTTCTAGTAAGTCAATATTCGTGTCTCGTGGCGATGATTCGGGAACACATAAAGCGGAACTGAGCCTTTGGAGGCAGACGTGGTCTGTTCCATCTCTAATATCGGGGAAATGGTATCTTGAGACAGGCTCTGGAATGGGAACAACCCTTAACATAGCGGTCGAAATGCGTGCATATGCGATAACCGATCGGGCGACCTGGATTAAATTCGGAAACAAGCGTGACACAAAGATTCTTGTTGAAGGGGATTCAAAGCTAGTCAACCAATACGGCATAATTCTGGTCAGTCAGAAAAAATGTCCAACGGTGAATACGGAGGCGGGGCAAAAGTTTGTGGCTTGGCTGCTGTCGGCTGAGGGGCAAAAGGCGATCGATTCGTATAGCGTAGGCGGTAATCAGTTGTTCTTCGCGAATGCGGCGAAGAATGATAACGAACGATAGACGCTTAAATTTACAGTGGCTCAGAAATTGTCAGAAAGAAATCCGATTCTATTCGCTGCCGGCAGCATGGAACACCTCCTACCAAAGCTGATCACAGCTTACAAAAAGCGGGGTAAGAGCGCCGACATTGAAATGGTGTTTGGTCCCTCTAGCTCGCTATGCCGCAAGATTGAAGAAAACGAAGTTTTCGATTTATTTATCGCCGCGTCAACGATTCACACGAATGCACTCCAGAAAAAAGGGATGCTTAAAAATGTCCAATTACTGGGTATTAACGAAATGGTGATGGTTTATAGAAAAGGGCTTTCGG
>Ga0209192_10000398_pt1 | contig 45003 bp, 44 predicted proteins | sample ArcticOcean_MG_C_11_FD_187433 | JGI IMG/M metagenome (GOLD analysis project Ga0209192, IMG submission 187433) | Marine microbial communities from western Arctic Ocean - ArcticOcean_MG_CB2_154 (SPAdes) (version 2) | ecosystem: Environmental > Aquatic > Marine > Oceanic | place: Arctic Ocean... | reverse complement strand
AAGGCGTTGATGTGTCCGAGTGTGGAATGGAAGCTTATCCTGAATTTACCAGTTCAAAATCTTGATAGGTTATTGTTAGTTAAAGAGCCGGGACTTTATGTCCCGGTTTTTTTTGGCGAATAAAAAGCCTTGGCGGTTAAATTTTTCTCCCTGCATTGATGCAATCTTAGCCAAAAACAGGTATCTTTCGTGTCATAAATCATTTGTTCGGAAGAATTTAATTATGAAACTCATTACCGCAGTAATTAAGCCCTTTAAACTTGACGATGTACGTGAAGCGTTGGCCGATATCGGTGTCCAAGGAATCACTGTTACGGAAGTCAAAGGATTTGGTCGCCAAAAAGGCCACACAGAGCTATATCGTGGTGCTGAATATGTTGTTGATTTTTTACCCAAAATTAAACTTGAGATTGCCATTTCTACCGCTATGGTTGATAGCACGGTTGAGGCTATTACAAAGGCGGCAGCCACCGGGAAAATTGGTGACGGCAAAATTTTCATTTCCTCCCTTGATGAAGTGATAAGAATACGCACTGGCGAAACTGGTGAAGATGCAATATAGAGGTCATTAACCCACTCAGCAGCTACAGCCTGTTGAGTTTTCATGTGGTCAAAAGCCCTTAAACTCTTTTAATATAATATATCTGAGAAACAGCTAAATGGAATTTTATTCAAAACGATTAGTCGGATTTTTTTTACTAGCTTGCAGTTTTTCTAGCGCTGCACTAGCAGAAAGCGCCAATGATGTGCTGGCAACCGACATAGTCGCTAAATTGAAGTCTGCAAGATCAGAGCTTAACTATCGTTTTGTTGGCCCATCAGTGATTCCGTCCCTCTATGAGGTCCAGGTAGAAGGCGGGCCAATGCTGTATGTGACCGAGGATGGGAGTTTTTTCTTTGATGGTAATCTATACAAGGTCAAGGTCGGGCAGTTTGTTGATATACGTAGTTTAAAACTTGATGCAGAGCGTAAAAAAGTTTTTGCCAACATGTCCACCGATACCATGACTATTTTTAAAGCCGCTGGTGAGACCAAGGCGATTGTAAATGTGTTTACTGATATCGATTGTGGGTTTTGTCGTAAACTCCACAAAGAAGTTCCCAAGCTGAATCAACTGGGTATTGAGGTGAGATATTTAGCCTATCCAAGGGCTGGAATTCCTTCAGAGGCCTACGACAAAATTGCCACAGCGTGGTGTTCAGCCAACTCTCAAGAGAGTCTGACGCGTTTCAAAAACGGTAATGATGATCCCATCGCAGTCTGCGAAGACAATCCCGTGGCCGAGCATTTTGAGCTGGGCGCGAGGTTGGGCGTTACAGGCACACCCGCCATTATATTAATGGATGGCAGTCTACTGCCGGGCTATAAAAAGGCCGATGAGTTGGCGAAAATTTTAGGTTTGGATTCTTAGTCTGATTGAACGAATAAGTCTGAATAAATTGTCAAATAGTATAAAATCATAGTGTTTCACGTGGTTATCTCCAGCGTGACAAAATCTTACAAATAGTCTGAGGAAATGTAGTGAGAGAAGTCAAGGTAGGCCTCTGTGGTTTAGGCACGGTAGGTTCCGGTGTTTTTAATGTAGTGTCGCGCAATTTAGCGGCTATTAATGCCAGATCTAATTGTCAAATCAGCATCGCTCAGGTGGGTTGTCGCCGCGACAATGCAGCCTGTGATCTAAGCGCCGCTCACATTACCCGTGACATTTTTGAGGTAGCCAAAAACCCTGATATTGATATCGTCGTTGAACTGATTGGTGGCACGACTGTTGCCTATGACCTGGTCATGTTAGCGCTTGAGAATGGTAAGCATGTGGTTACCGCCAACAAAGCATTAATCGCCGAGCATGGTGGGACTATCTTTGCGCAAGCAGAAGCTCGAGGGCTAATGGTATGCTATGAAGCAGCTGTTGCCGGCGGTATCCCGATTATTAAAGCACTCCGTGAAGGCCTGTCCGCAAATCGAATCAATTGGTTGGCGGGCATCATTAACGGTACTACTAATTTTATTTTGTCAGAGATGGACACCAAGGGTAGAGAGTTTGCTGATGTGTTGAGCGAGGCTCAGGCTAAGGGATACGCAGAGGCAGATCCAACCTTTGATGTAGAGGGCATAGATGCGTCGCATAAGCTGGCTATCTTAGCCTCCATCGCGTTTGCCATGCCACTATCTCTAGATGGGCTGTTTACAGATGGTATCACTCAGCTAGAGCCCCAGGATGTGGCCTATGCCAGAGAACTCGGCTACGTCATTAAGCATCTCGGTATTGCGCGCCAAAGCGACGCCGGTGTTGAGTTGCGAGTACATCCTACCCTGGTCCCTGAGCGTTCTCTCATCGCAGGGGTAAATGATGTCGCTAATGCCATTATGGTCAATGCCGATGCCGTGGGTACTACCTTATTTTATGGCCCCGGTGCGGGTGCTGAGCCAACGGCTTCAGCAGTCATCGCCGACATCGTTGACGTTGCGCGAGTAATGGACTCCTACCCCGACTCTTGGGTGCCCGGCCTTGGGTGTAACTCATCAGCAATACAGCCGCGCACCATCATGGATATTGAAGATGTTGAAACTGGGTTTTATATTCGCTTCTCAGCGTTAGATAAACCCGGTGTATTATCAGATGTGACTAAAATAATGGGCGATGCCGGTATTAGCATTGAAGCTATTATTCAGCGTGAACAGCCTGCGGGTGAGCGTTACGTTAACGTTATTATTTTGACCAATGTGACTAAAGAGAAGTTTCTGAATGAAGCTGTAACCCATATTGAGCAGCTTGAAACAGTGCGTGGAGAAGTTAGCTTTATCCGCGTTGAATATTTAGATCAAGTTTGATTGGGCGCTAAACTGCATATTGATCGTTGGTTGTTATTAGGAAAATTTTAAATGAAATACATCAGTACCCGTGGTGGTGGACAGCCAAAAAGTTTTGAAGAAGTAATACTCACCGGGTTGGCGCCTGATGGTGGGCTTTACGTTCCAGAGCAACTGCCTAAATTTAGTGCACAAGAGATTGCCTCTTGGTCTGCACTGTCTTATCAAGAATTAGCCTTAAAGATCATATCTCCCTTCGTTGATGGAGCTATTCCAGAGCAGGATTTAGAGCAACTCATTACCAAATCTTATGCCACCTTTCGTCACGATGATATTGCGCCTTTGGTGAAAACCGGTACTAACGAATGGATCTTGGAATTGTTCCACGGCCCGACCCTAGCCTTCAAAGACTTTGCCCTGCAGTTTTTGGGTAATCTTCTTGATTACACCTTAGAAAAACGTCAGCAAAAAGTCGTTATTATGGGTGCAACCTCAGGTGATACAGGCTCTGCAGCTATTGAAGGCTGTCGGCGGTGTGACAATATTGATATCTTTATACTGCACCCACACGAGCGGGTATCTGAGGTACAACGGCGTCAAATGACCACCGTTCGCGCTGATAATATTCACAATATTGCCATGCATGGCAATTTTGATGATTGCCAAAATATGGTCAAAGCCAGCTTTTCGGATCAATCATTTTTGCCCGATGGACGCCAGCTGGTCGCGGTAAATTCGATCAATTGGGCGCGAATTATGGCTCAAATAGTCTATTATTTTTGGGCATCACTTAAACTTGGTGGTCCGGATCAGGCGGTTTCGTTTTCAGTACCCACGGGCAATTTTGGTGATATTTTTGCCGGCTATTTGGCGCATAAAATGGGTCTGCCCATTAAGCAGTTAGTTATTGCTACTAATCAAAATGATATTTTACATCGTTGCATCAGCGACAATGACCACACCACGCGGCCGCTGGAACAAAGCTTAGCTCCCAGTATGGACATTATGATTTCGAGTAATTTTGAGCGCCTGTTGTTTGATCTTTATGATCGCGACGGTGCCGCCATTACGCAACTGATGCGCGATGCAAAAGTCGGCTCGATGCAATTGAGCGAGTCTGCCCTGACTAACGCACGACAGTTATTCACCAGCTTTCGCTGCGATGACAAGGGCATGGTAGATCTCATTCGAGAGACCCATCAAGACATTGATTATCTGCTCGACCCACACACCGCTATTGGCCTAGCTGCAGCCCGAGCATGTCGCACAGATTGTGATACCCCTATGGTAACGCTGGCCACTGCTCATCCGGCTAAGTTTCCGGATGCAGTAAAGGCGGCGGGCTACCCTAAAGATCCTGAGTTGCCTGAACATTTGGCCGATCTTTTTGAGCGTGAAGAGAGTTTTACCATTTTAGATAATGACCCATTGGCAGTACAAGCTTTCATCGCTAATAACATTTCAGTTTAAAGTCTGTAATGGCTGGCGAGACGTAAGCTCTCAAAACGTAGAGTGAGATCAGAGAATGTTGGAACAAAAAAAGTTATCCAAAGAAGACCAAGAACACGTCGACAACTACTTACAGAGTGGCTTTAATACAAGCGAGCGACAACCTTTTCGCCCTTGGCGTCTACTGGGTGTGCTCTGGGTTGTGGTATCCGCGCTTGGCATTATCAGCTGGTATATTGGCAAGCAACAAGGGTACCTCTAGACTTATCTAATATCCACCGCCGTTCGGAGGCCTGCAATGTTACATGCTCTACCGATGCCGTCGCCAACCATGATTAAAACCAATGGCATTGAGCTTGAGGTATTCCAGGCTGGGCAGGGTGGCATTCCCATTGTTCTCTGTCACGGCTGGCCCGAATTGGCCTACAGTTGGCGCTATCAAATTCCCGCGCTGGTTGCAGCCGGTTACCACTGTATTGTTCCCAATCAGAGAGGCTATGGTGGTTCCAGTAAACCGCTTGATGTAGATGCCTATGATATACATCATCTCACCGATGACCAAAATGGCCTTCTTAATGCCCTCGGTATTGATCGTGCCATCTATGTGGGGCATGACTGGGGCGCCATTATGCTGTGGCAGCATGCATTGCTAAATCCCGAGCGTATGATTGGGCTGGCAAACATGTCGGTTCCTTTCAAGGCTCGAGAGCCGGCTGAACCGGTGGCATTTTGGGAAAAGATGCTGGGTGAAGATTTTTATTTGGTACACTTTAACCGTCACCCTGAGGTCGCCGCGCGTTCTTTTGATACCAACCCCAAGCGAGTCTTAACCAACCTCTATCGAACTAAACACTGGTTAGAAAAGGGTACCTTTCAGCCGGATGGCTATAATATTGTACGCTCAGCAGAGGTAGATAATAGTCGTGGTGAACTCATGCTCAGTGAAGAAGAGCTGATGGTCTTCGTCGAGGCGTTTGCTCAAGGTGGTTTTGTGGCGCCCTGTAATTGGTATAGAAATTTCACCCGTAACTGGGAGACCATGGCACATGTCAAACAGACCATAGAACTTCCCTCACTGATGATTTATGGTGAATATGACATGGTGCCCAAAGTAGATATGACCGATACGGTATTAGATTTAGAGGTTAAGACCTTGGCCTGTGGCCACTGGATTCAGCAAGAAGAACCTGAAAAAACCAATCAAATTCTCCTAGAATGGCTTGAGCGTAAAATTAAGCCGTTGTTGACATAGATCATGCAAATACAATCTAGATCGTTCAATTTAGACGACGCTGACTTTTCGCCTCAGCTAGACCCTCTGCTACAGAGAATCTACCAATCTAGAGGCGTAAATAGCCAGTCAGGACTAGATAGGCAGCTGTCGTGCTTACCTTCACCAAGTCTGCTAAAGGGTATGCCTGAAGCGGTAGAACGATTAATAACTGCACTCAAAGAAGATCAGCAGATAGTCATTGTGGGTGATTTTGACGCCGATGGCGCTACCAGCTCTGCACTGATGATGTTGGCATTGAGGGCCATGGGATTTCATAAGCTCGAGTTTTTGGTGCCCAACCGTTTTGATTATGGCTATGGCCTAACGCCAGAAATTGTTGACCTTGCTACCCAATATCAACCGCAACTGGTTGTTACCGTGGACAATGGTATCTCCAGTATAGAGGGCGTGACTCATGCCGCTAGTTTGGGTATTGATGTCATTGTCACCGACCACCATTTGCCCGGACAAACACTGCCCGATGCCTGGGCAATCATTAACCCCAACCAGCCCAACTGTGCCTTTCCCGCTAAAAACTTAGCCGGGGTTGGGGTCGCCTTTTACCTGCTCAGTGGTTTACGCAAAGCGCTGCGCAGTATTGACTGGTTTGGCGACAATAGTATTGAAGAACCCAACATGGCCGCCTGGTTGGACTTGGTGGCGTTGGGCACTGTTGCCGATGTGGTTCCCCTAGACCAGGTCAATCGTGCGCTGGTCCATCAGGGTTTGTTGCGCATTCGCGCGGGTCGTTGTCGTCCCGGTATCCAGGCACTACTGCGTATTGCAGGTAAAAACCCTCAGCGTTTGGTAGCCACAGATTTAGGCTTTGCTATAGGACCTCGACTCAATGCGGCAGGGCGTTTGGATGACATTTCATTGGGCATCCAATGTCTATTGACCGACGACCTCAGAGAGGCCATGCAGACGGCTGAATCACTGGATCAACTGAATAAAGACCGTCGCTCCATCGAACAGGGAATGCAGCAAGAGGCAATGATGGAGCTGGATAAGTTGACACTAGATTCAGAGCATTTGCCTTCAGCACTATGCTTATTCCGTCCTGATTGGCATCAAGGTGTTGTTGGCTTGGTGGCTTCACGGTTAAAAGAAAAGCACCATCGGCCAGTGGTTGCCTTCGCGCGGGCGGATGACGGTAGTTTAAAAGGTTCATCCAGATCGATACCCGGGTTGCATATCAGAGATGCCATGGATGCGGTGGCGACTCAGAATCCAGGGCTGATTAGTAAGTTTGGTGGGCATGCCATGGCCGCTGGTTTAACCCTAGAGGAAAAAAACTTAGCGTTGTTCGTTGAGGCGTTTCAGGCACATGTGGAAAAAGTTCTCAACCCAGAGGATTTGAACGCCAAAATCATCACTGACGGCAATCTTCTTTCGGATCAGATTAGCATGTACACCGCAGAAAATTTGCGCGAGGCAGGGCCATGGGGGCAGCAATTTCCAGAGCCATGCTTTGAAGGTATCTTTCTGATTAACCAGCAGCGTGTAGTGGGCGAGAATCATCTTAAGCTTGTCTTAAGTCATCCATCAGCGCGGGAAGTATCTATCGATGCGATTTATTTTAATATGGATATTGAGTGTTGGCCAAACAACCAGGTTCAGCAGGCTCGATGCGTTTATCGGCTTGATATTAATGAGTTTCGAGGACAGCAAAAACTGCAACTGCTGGTCCAACATATGATGCCAGTCTCAGGCGACTAAGAAGAAATTACTATGAGTCTTAAAGCCGACCTCCGCGCAGATCTGCTGCTGCTCGTGACTGCCTTTATATGGGGTTTTGCATTTGTTTTTCAAAGCACGGCTATGGATCATGTGGGCCCCATCACCTTCGTTTTTGGACGTTTTGTTATCGCCGCTGTGGCAATATTACCGATCTGGCATCTGATGGAAAAACCTAAAAAGGTCTTTGTGTACCAAGCGGTAGATAAAAAAGCCTTGCAGCTAGGCGTTATTATGGCCGTAGGCATGCTTCTGCAACAAGCAGGCTTACTTTACACCACTGTCGCGCGTGCGTTCTTGACCGGGGTCTATATTATCTTCGTGCCCATTATTGGCCTCTTGATGGGCAGTAAAACAGAATGGCAAACCTGGCTGGGAGTGATGTTTGCGCTGTTTGGGTTATATTTTCTGGCGCAAATCGAAGCGGCAAATTTTCTGTTAGGTGATGGGCTCATATTAATCAGCTCAGTGGTTTGGGCTCTGCACGTTATCTACACCGGTAAAGTGGCCAATCAAATCTCTGTTTTTCGGCTGATGTTTTTACAATTTGCCATTGCCGCTGTGATAAGCGGTGTGGCAATGGTCATCTTTGAAGTCTGGGATTGGCAGGCCGTCAAGGCGGCTGCGGTGTCACTGTTGTTTGTTGGCGTCCTATCTTCCGGTGTTGGTTTTTCTCTGCAAGTCATTGGTATGCGTACCGCACCCGCCTCGCACACAGCCCTCATTTTAAGCTTTGAAGCGGTATTTGCGGCTATTGGCGGCTGGTGGTTGCTCAATGAGTATCTCACCACCACGGAACTGATTGGTTGTGGGTTAATCTTAGTGGGCGGCTTGGTTTCGCAATTAAAAACATTCCTCAAATCATCTGGGGACGCCATCGAACATCCCTAGTTTTGTCTAGAGTCCAGATCAAACCAGATTTAGTTACACTGCCCAACAAAGCTAGCCGCTTCTATCGCTGAACCAGAGGCTTTATAATCTGAGCAACAACGGCCTTTATAGCCGGTTGAGCTTTCTCTGTGGGGTGCAGTCCGTCTTGCTGAATCATGCCCTCGGTGATGGCGAGATCTTCAAGTTGAAAAGGAATCAGCACGGTGTCGGTTTCATCCGCCAATTGATCGTAAACCGCAGCGAAGGCCATGGTGTAGCGGCGACCATAGTTTGGCGGTATACGCATGCCAAATAGCACTGGTACGGCGTTCGCCTCTGCGCACAGCGCGATCATAGAGGCTAAATTCTGTTTCATTAACTTTAGCGGCTGGCCGCGAAGCCCATCATTGCCACCCAACTCGAGGATTACAAAATCAGGTTGGAATTTTTCTAGTAGCAGCGGCAGGCGCGCTAAACCACCACCGGTCGTGTCGCCACTGATACTGCCGTTAACCACTCTGTGCTCATCGCCAAGATCATCTTGTAAAAGATTAACCCAGCCGTTTTTCGGATCAATCCCATAGCCGGCACTCAAACTGTCGCCTAGAACCAGCAGAGTTGATCCATAAGTGTTGGCACCCAGTAAGATAAACAGGCAACATAGGCGTTTTAAAGTAGTGCGCATAAAAATTCCCGATTGTACTTCCATAAAAATCTGTAGCGGAAGTGTAAGCGATTTTGCAATAAATGGAACAGATCAATGATTCAAGTGAACAACGTATGTAAGCAAGTGGTCACAGCAGAGGGTACGCTGGATATTCTTGAACAGATTAATCTTTCACTACCGGATGGTGAGACCTTGGCGATTGTCGGGCCATCAGGGTCGGGTAAGTCCACGCTGTTAGGCATTTTAGCGGGCCTTGATTTACCCAGTTCGGGTTCGGTTGCACTCAACGGGCAAGACATTACTGCCATGGATGAAGAGGGTAGAGCGCAGGTTCGTGCCAAAGATGTTGGATTTGTATTTCAGTCTTTTCATCTGTTGCCGGGGTTGACCGCCTTAGAAAATGTCGCCCTGCCATTAGAGCTCAACGGTGATGCTGATGCCTTGGCCACCGCCAAAACCTATTTAGACAGAGTGGGTCTAGATCACCGCACCACCCACTACCCTCGTCAGTTGTCAGGGGGCGAGCAACAGCGTGTTGCGGTAGCCCGTGCTTTTGCCTGTAAACCCACTATATTGTTTGCTGATGAGCCCACCGGCAACCTGGACACAGCCACCGGAGAAATTATTAATGACCTACTCTTTGACCTCAATCGAGAAGAGGGGACAACACTGGTTCTGGTGACCCACGAAATGAATTTGGCAGCGCGCTGTCACCGCACTATGCAGTTACAGGCCGGACGTCAGGTAGACACTGATGGTGCAGCAACTACGAAAAAGGTGAGTTGATGCTTTCTCTACGCATGCTCATTCGCACCTGGCGCGGCGGCGAACTTGGGCTCATCCTGTGGTCGCTAATTTTAGCGGTTGCCGTAGTGACCTCGGTGTCATTGTTGGCCGAGCGCATCGACAAAGCGCTGACGCAGGAATCCAGTAGCTTTCTCGCCGCCGACTTAGTGGTACGCAGTAGTAAAGAAGCCCCTGCAGAATGGGAGGCCGAGGCCGATCGCCTAAATGTATCTACGGCCAAAATAATGGGCTTTGCCTCGATTGTTTTCTTTGGCGATGAGCTGCATCTGGCTTCGATAAAGGCAGTGCAACCCAACTATCCATTGCGCGGTGAAATCAAACGCTCGACCACCCCGTTTACCCGAGATGCTACTTTAATTGAATCGGTGACTTACGGGCCAAGCAGAGGTGAAGTCTGGGTGGATGCCCGGCTATTACCGCTACTTAACGTGAAACTGGGTGATCTTATCGAGCTGGGTGATAGTTCGCTCAAAGTCAGCCAAATTTTAGTCGAAGAGCCCGATGGCAGCTCTTACTCGTTCTTTGGTGCGCGGGTGTTAATGAATTATGCGGACATACCCGAAACTGGCGTTATTCAGCCAGGCAGCCGGGTCACCTACCGCTATCTTATGGCCGCCAATGATCAGCAAGCCTTTACTGAATATAAGGCGTGGCTAGAGCCTCAACTGGATATTCACGATCGGTTGATTACGCCCGATCAGGCACAGGCGAGCATTGCTGACACCATGGACAAAGGCCGGCGCTTTCTTTTACTGGCTGGCAGCATTGGCGTAGTCCTTGCCAGCATTGCCTTGGCATTAGCCAGCCATCACTTTGCCAGTGGGCAGACCAAGACCGTCGCGCTATTGAAGAGTTGGGGTATCTCAGCATCCAGAGTGCGGCGCCTATATTTTCAACAGAGTTTGTGGATGGGTGTGTTTGGCTCGTTGGTGGGCCTTGCGGTGGGCTTTTTGTTTCATCATCTATTACTTGCCATTGTTAGAGAATGGTTGCCCATTGAACTGCCCATGGCGGGCCTGCGCCCTTGGATAACAGGCATTGCCACTGGATTGTTGTGTCTGGTTGGCTTTACCCTACCGGCACTCTGGCACTTGCCATCTCAGTCACCGCTTGCCGTGCTGCGTCAAGATATCGTATTGAAACCACTAAGCTCTGCAGTGCGAGTGATACTGGGGGTTACTGCGATTGCTGGGCTGCTGTTTTGGTACAGCAACAATATTTACCTGACTTTGGCTATTCTCGCTGGTTTTGGTGTGACGGCGCTAGCCTCCGTGGTCGCCGGTTTATCACTTTTGCGTTTGGCCATGAACTACGGCCAACGCCTTGGTAGTGTGTGGCGTTTAGCCTTGTCTAATCTTTGGCGCAGGCGTTCGCAGAGCTTAATTCAAATGGTTGGCTTTTCAGGCGCTATTGCGCTGCTGATGATTATGGTTGTGGTGCGCACATCGCTCATTGACCAGTGGCAGTTTCAGTTGGCTGAAGATGCGCCCAATCATTTTTTGGTTAACGTCGCACCCTATGAACTGGAGGGTGTTAGGCAGCTGGTGGATGACAACGAACTGGAGACAGCCGGCTGGTATGCCATGGTTCGAGGAAGAATGACCGAAATAAATGACCAGTCGATTACAGAGACACAAAAAGATAGCCATGAATCTTTCCGCCGTGAGCTCAATCTGAGCTGGACAAGCGAATTACCAGAGGGCAATAAAATAGCCAAAGGGCAGTGGTGGGATGCTGGTGTTCTCGCTGAATTCAGCACCAAAACTAATGCCGAAGGCCAGCGCATAGCGCCTGTGTCTTTAGAGGATGAGCTTGCCGGAGAGCTTGGACTAGTGTTGGGTGACCGTATTACCTTTAGTGTCGGTGGTTTGATTTTTGAAGCCGAGATGATTGGCACTAGAACCTTAAATTGGGACAATATGACTCCTAACTTCTACTTTTTGTTCCCAGAAGGCATGCTTGAAGAGTATCCGCGTACCAGCATGACCAGTCTTTATATTCCCCCCGAAAAGAAGCTGTTGGTGAACGATATATTGCGCGGTTTTCCCACCGTTCAAGTTGTTGAGTTAGATAAAATTATCGACCGAATTCGCACCATCGTCTCCCAAGTGACACGAGGTCTGGAAGTAATGACCCTGCTTATTCTAGGGTGTGGCATCTTGGTCATGTTCTCTGCGGTGAGCTTGTCGATGTCTGAGCGTCTTCAAGAGAGTGCTATCTTGAGGACCCTGGGTAGTTCTCGGCGCTTAATTTTGGGCATTCAGCTGATTGAATTTAGTACCCTGGGTGTTATGGCCGGCCTCTTAGCTAGCGCGGGGGCTGAATTTTCGGTGGCAATGCTACAGCGCTTTATGTTTGATCTGCCGTTTTCGATGCATCTGTGGCTGTGGTACACAGGGCCAGTCATAGGCGGTTTGTTGGTTGGTCTTCTGGGCGTGGGTTACAGCCGTAAAGTGGTCGTTCAACCGCCCCTTGAGGTACTAAGAAGTCTGTAGCGGTTGCCTGCTATGAGCTATTATAGCGGTAGCTGAATACTGAAGGTGGTCTCTTGGTCTGGTTCTGACATAACCGCAATTTGGCCTTGGTGCTGCTCGGTGACAATGAAGTGAGTAAATGACAAGCGTTGCTCTGCCTCGTACTGACTTGCCTCGCTGTCATCTGCGGTAAAAGACTCAAACAAATATTGCTGGTCTTGGTCACTGACCGATTGACCATTGTGTTGAAAACGCACCCACAAATCATCATAGAGTTGAGTAACGGAGATACGGATGCAGGGCACATGATCTAAGTCTTCAATCTTCCCCAGCGCCGTACAGGCATGTCTAATCAGACTTAGAAAAACTTGCTGTAGTTCGGTGCTATAACAGGGTAGGTCAGGCAGATTCTCGGCATACTCACGTTTAAACTCAATATCCTGAAAGCGCAGACCCGCAGTTACCGACAGTACATCTTCTGCTAACTCTACACTGTGCTCAATAATGTCGTGGATGCTTGCCATTGACTTAGCGTCGCCACCACTGCCGGAAAAGTCTAATAAATTCTCGATCACAGATTTGGCTTGTTGACCTCTAATCACCCCATCTTCCAGTGTTTCCCGCAAAGCAACAGCATCAAAGGGCTCATCGATCAGTCCTTGACGTACAGTCTTCACAGACTTAAGCATTGCCCGCAGCGGGATGTTAATGTCGTGCGCCATGGTGGATGCCATTTCACCCATCAACGACATTTTGTCCTTTTGCACTAACATAGTCTCAGAGTTCACTTGCTGGGTAATATCATCGATCAGTAAAACAACACCAGTGACAGATTGATCTTTGAGTGGATAGATAGTGATATTAAAGTGGTACTGGCCGCGCTGACTGTGTTTGATAAACACTGCCGACTGTTTTTTATGTGCTTCTGCAATTTGCTGAGGCGTAACCGTAATCTCTGCATAGGACTCCCACAAATCTCGACCAATAACGGCATCTGCCTGCAGGCCTGAAACCTCTTCTGTGCGGGGGTTCCACTGGGTTATCTGGTTGTCTTTATCCAGACCAATTAGCATCAATGGCATTGATTGGAGAATCTCGGTGATATAAGACTCAGACTGGCGCAATTGCGCGGTGGTACTTAAATGCTCGGCAATTTCATCGCCCAAGGCCTGGTTGCTTTCTTTGAGTAGGCTGTTGGACTCATTTAGAGTGGCGGTTCTTTCTACAACGCGCTTTTCTAGCTGCGCGCGAATTTCCTCCAGTTCGCGGTTGTATTGGTGCGCCTCGCGACGACTGAAAAACAGTCGAATAACCACAAACAACAAAGCAATAATGAAAATGCCACTGGAAAAGTTAGCAATGTACTGCCAATTAGTTGACCCATCAATCTCTCTGAACAGCCAAAATATATCAGCGTCGGCAGAGGCAAACTGACTGAATAGGAGACAACTTATGGCTAGCGTTTTTTTCATAGTAATCATTATGGCAAAGGTGGCGTCCGAAACATAGTTCACATTTTTTTGCTTGCAGCGTATGCAGTCTAGGATGGCCTTAGTCTAGCATTACTAAACACTACTTGGCGGCAATAATCTGCTCATAAATAGTTGAGCTGCCATCGCTGTTTAGCAGCAGCACATCATAATCATCGCGCCTATTACCCATTTCCATTCCCGGTGAGCCCATTGGCATGCCGGGGGCGGCTAGGCCAATAGTACCTTCGGGTGGGTTGGCTAAAAACCGTTTAACAATACTCGCTGGTATATGGCCTTCAAATACAAAACCGTCTTTAGAAATGCCGGTGTGACAAGACTGATACTGCGGCAATATCCCGTGCTCGGCTTTAATTTGGCTGAGGCTATTAGTGTTGTGTGCGGTAATTTTAAAGCCGGCATGTTCGGCATGGTCAATCCACTTTTGGCAGCAGCCACAGCTGGGGCTTTTATACACATCCAAAAGGGGCGCCACATCTGAATCCACAGAGGCCTCTGTGGTAGCCGTTTTATCGGTGGCGTTAACTGTCCCTGATAGCAACAGCATTAAATACCCGGTGACCAATAATTTATCGGACAAGTAACTCATGACAATACTCCCTGTTTGTTCAGACTTACAGATGACTAATATTTAAACCGGAGCATAGATTAAGGCAACTAATCCCAGGTGAACAGTTTTTTATCCACTATTAGTCCAAATACCTAAGTACGTAATAGGTGAAACCTAAAAGTCTATCAACTAAACTTCAGTTACCGTTTGAGAGAAAATACCTGTGACCACTATTCCCATTATTAATGTTGCCTTGGCTTTCATACCCGTGTTGGTGGTCTTGATAGTCATGTTTCGGTGGTCATTAGCCATCGGTGATAGTTTTGTTGCGCTGGGGCGCATGTTGATTCAATTAATTGTCATCGGCTATGCACTGACCTGGATTTTTGCAGTAGATTCCCCTCTACTAGTATTGGCTTTGTTAAGCGGCATGTTACTGATTGCCAGTTCTATCGCCCTCAGGCCCGTCGCAGAAAGCAAGACCCAGGGTGACTATGGGCGAGCCCTGTTTTCTATTTCATGCGGCGGTGGGTTAACCTTAGCCTTTATCACCTTGTTTGTGCTTACTCTCGACCCTTGGTACAAAGCCAACACCATGATCCCTCTGGCAGGAATGATCTTTGCCAGCTCAATGAACGCAGTGAGTGTCGCCGCGGAGCGCCTCCATATGGAAATCGACCATGGCTCACCACCCACCATTGCGCGCAATCAGGCCTTTAAAGCGGGCTTAATCCCCATTTTCAATAGTTTGTTAGCGGTGGGTTTGGTGTCACTGCCGGGCATGATGACCGGCCAAATATTATCCGGTGTCTCACCGTTGATCGCAGTACGTTATCAAATTGTCGTCATGTGCATGATCACCGGTGCCTCAGGAATGTCAGCGGCGCTGTATCTCTATCTACAAGGTAAAAAACAGCACGCAGTCAGTAGTAGTTGAGCGCCAATTTATGAGGAACAACTCACCGATATAGCCTCGGCCCAATCAGGGGGTAACCCGGCATAATGTTCGGCTTTTGGGTGTTCCTCAAAGGGGTTCTGCAGTACTTCAAGCAGCAGATTAACCTCTGAATAGTCACCTTGCTCAGCCTTTTCAATTGCTGCCTGGGCCATGTAATTACGCAAAATGTACTTTGGGTTGGTCTGCAGCATAGCCCTTGAACGATCTTTATGTGACAGCGGTTGCTGACTCAAACGTTGCCCATACAATGTAGCCCAAGCATCAAATGCATCGCGATCCACAAACAGATCGCGAACCGCTTGATCTTCATCAGAGAAGTGGCATAGCTGTCTAAAAAATAAAGTGTAATCAACCTGATTTTCTTCCATCAGTGTTAGCAGTTGATTAATAAGACTCTCATCGCTGTCAGTGTATTGCGCCAATCCCAGCTTAGTCGCCATAAGATCACGGTAGTGTGTTAGAAAAGTAGGCTCATAATTTTTTAGTGCGGCCACCAGCGTCTCTGAGGGCAACAATGTCATCAGTGATGTGGCCAGTGCATTTAAATTCCAAAGGCCAACTGAGGGTTGGTTTTTAAAGGAGTAACGGCCATTGGCATCAGAATGATTACAAATGAAATTGGGATTATAAACATCCAAAAACCCAAACGGGCCATAGTCAATCGTATCCCCCAATATGGACATATTGTCGGTATTCATCACCCCATGAGCGAAACCTACCGCCTGCCAGTGAGCAATCATTTTGGCTGTTTCAGTGACAGTGTGATTGATCAAATTGGCATACCGTAAATCCTCATCAGCCCACTCAGGAAAATGTCTAGCAATCACATAGTCAGCCATTGCCTTAACAGCCTCAGGCTGATTGCGATAATGGAAGTGCTCAAAGGAGCCAAAGCGAATATGGCTGCGAGCAACCCGACACACCGTTGCTGCACTCTCTACTTCTTCACGATAAACCGAGGTATCACTGGTCACTAGGCACAGCGCTCTGGTGGTGGCTATTCCCAAGCCATGCATGGCTTCTGAGCATAGGTACTCGCGAATGCTTGAGCGCAATACTGCACGTCCATCGGCAAACCGAGAATAGGGCGTAGCACCAGCTCCTTTCAGTTGAATGTCCCAGAGTTGCGACCGCCCGTTGGCATCATCCACTGCTAGCTCACCCAGTGTCATGGCACGACCATCCCCTAGTTGCCCTGCCCAAACACCAAACTGATGGCCCGAATAGACCAGCGCTATGGGGTGCAAGCTAGTCTCTGCAAGATCTCCCGCCATTAGACGCAGCATTGCTGGGTCAGTCATAGACTCAGGGTTTAACCCCAGCTCTAACGCCAGTGAAGTATTGCTGCTAACCAGCACAGGGTTATGCAGTGGGCTGGGCGCCACTAGGCTGCAATGCAAGTCGCCCTGATCTTTAAAGCGATCAAAAAAAGTGTTTTGTAGATCCCGTGCTAGGGAGGCGTGCTTATCGGTCATAGACTTATTCAATACCCTCAAGGCCAACATTTTGCCAGCTAATTCTGGCTAAATTATCTGCATGTAGACTACTTATGTACAGCCAGTCCTCGGTTTCCAATGCGCCAGTATTCGTGTGGTGCACACCTTCAGGGTCTTGCAATGACGTCAGTACCTCACCGTCGCCAGTCATGGCAAAAACATGGCTATAAGGCACTGCTTGGGGGCGCATAAAAGGCGGAAAGCGCTGAAAAATCTTACGTACTAAAGGCGACATGGACAGATCATCCAGTGGCTTGCTGCGCGGCGACACCAGTCCTACCCAAAAGCGCCCGTCACGTCCACGCACGACGTTGTCGGGGAACCCTGGCAAGTTATCGATTAACACTTCTGACTGACCGGCTTTGTCGCCCTGCAACCAATACTTATGAATGCGGTAAGACCCGGTTTCATTAACCAATACAAATTGACTGTCAGCATCCACCGCAACTCCGTTGGCAAAGTTAAGCCCATCCATAAGTAGTTTGGTGGACTCATCTGCGGGATCATACACTAACAGACGGCCGTGACCTCCGTGCTCCATGGTATCCAGCAGGCTTGCCGCATAGGTACCGCCATTTGACTGCGCACCAAATTTGGTAGAGGCATCGCTAAAGTAAATTTTACCATCCGCAGTGACATCTAAATCATCGGCATAATCAATATCAGTCCCATCCACCGTGCGAGTCAATACTGAAATAATACCAGCTGGCGAGACCTTTAATAGCCCTTTGTAGGCATCCGCGATCAGTAGGTTGTTATCAGCGTCAAAGACTATTCCCAAGGGGCTGCCCTGGGTATTGACCCATTTGACCTGTTCGCCGGTTTTCTGGTTGTAGCGCACAATCCAGCCCTCGCGTGTAGCCGCGTAAACCTCGTCATCAAGAAGCGCCAAGCCCTCTGGTCCATGGGTGTCCGGCAACAGAATAATTTCAATGGCGGCCAATTTTTTATTTTCCTCAAAATCACCCACAAAGCCCTTGTCTAGCGGTGCTGCCCAGCTAACCGGTTCCACCGGAACGGGCCATAATAGTAAATAGGCCACTAAAACAGCTATGGCTAGCAGTATTTTTTTTAACATCCTGAAACCCTCTTTTGTTGTTATTATCGTGGGGTAATGGTGCGCTACTGGAACGGGTTAATCAACCTCGACTGTTTCGCTTGGAGTGCTGTCTCTGGTGGGGTAAAATGCGCGCTATTACAAAACTGTCAACTGTTCAGCTAACCATCGAAAGGTAGTCACTAGTCTCATGGAAGTTAACCCCATTTACACCGCTTTAGATGACCTGCAAACACGCACTGACGTGCTGAGGGGGTATCTTTGACTACGAAAACCGTAAAGATCGCCTCGCTGAAGTAGAGCTAGAACTGGGTGAACCCGACGTTTGGAACAAGCCTGAGCAGGCCCAAGAGCTAGGTCGCGAGCGCGCCTCTTTAGAGCTTGTCGTTAAAACCATTGAAGATCTAGATTCGGGGGTGTCTGATGCCCGTGAACTGCTTGGCATGGCAGTGGAAGAGAACGATGCTGATACAGTGGCAGATGTTGAAGCAGAAATGGCCGCGCTGGAAACTCAGCTCGCTAAGCTTGAATTTCGGCGCATGTTCTCAGGCGCGATGGATGAAAACAGTGCCTTTTTAGAAATACAGTCTGGGTCTGGCGGCACTGAGGCACAAGACTGGGCAGAAATGCTTTTGCGAATGTATTTGCGCTGGGCAGATGACAAGGGCTTCAAAGCTGAACTGTTAGAATGTTCAGCCGGGGATGTTGCTGGCATTAAAAGCGCCACCGTTGAAGTGACTGGCGAATACGCCTTTGGTTGGTTGCGCACTGAAATTGGGGTTCATCGGTTGGTGCGCAAATCGCCGTTTGATTCAGGAAACCGTCGCCACACATCCTTTGCCGCAGTGTTCATCTCCCCAGAAATTGACGACAATATAGAAATTGACATCGACCCATCTGATGTTCGCACCGATACTTACCGGGCATCGGGTGCCGGCGGGCAGCACATCAACAAAACGGATTCTGCAGTGCGACTTACTCATGCCCCCACCGGTGTGGTGGTGCAAAGCCAGAGCCAGCGATCGCAACACCAAAATCGTGACAAATGTTGGCAGATGTTGCGTGCTAGACTTTACGAATTAGAAGTCAGCAAACGCCAAGAGGCTGCTCAGGCTACTGAAGACACTAAATCTGATATTGGCTGGGGTAGTCAAATCCGATCCTACGTATTGGATGACGCGCGCATTAAAGACCTGCGCACGAACATAGAGACGCGCAATACGCAGGCAGTATTAGATGGAAAATTAGACCAATTTATTGTCGCATCGCTAAAAGCGGGGCTGTAAATTCTACAATAATTAAGACACCCATAACCAAAATAGACAGGGTACACATGACTGATCAACACGACGAAAACAAACTCATTGCCGAACGCCGTGCAAAACTTGATGAACTGCGAACGCATGAAGGTCCAACTTTCCCTAACCAGTTCCAGCCACTCCACAGTGCAGACCAACTGCAAGATGGCTTTGGTGAGCAAACCAAAGAACAGTTGGAGACATTGGCTAAGGTTGTTTGCATTGCTGGGCGAGTGATTCGTAATCGCGGTGCTTTTATTGTCGTGCAAGACAGTTCGGGTCAAATTCAGCTGTATGTGACCAAAGAGGCACGTCCCTTCGCTAAGTCATTAGATCTTGGCGATATTGTCGGCATTACCGGTGTGCTACATAAGTCAGGCAAGGGCGATTTGTATGTGCAAATGGACGAATATTTACTGCTCACCAAGGCGCTGCGACCACTCCCAGACAAGTTCCATGGTCTTGCTGACCAAGAAATGCGCTATCGTCAGCGCTACGTTGACCTTATTGTTAACCCCGACGTCCGCAACACCTTTCGTATTCGCTCTAAGGTGGTCGACTTTATTCGCCGCTACCTCAACGATGCTGACTATTTAGAAGTTGAAACCCCGATGTTGCAAGTCATACCTGGCGGCGCAGTGGCACGGCCTTTTGTTACTCACCACAACGCGCTCGATATCGACATGTATTTACGCATTGCCCCAGAGCTTTATCTCAAGCGTCTCGTAGTCGGTGGTTTTGAGCGGGTCTATGAAATTAATCGCAACTTTAGAAACGAAGGCCTTTCAACTCGGCATAACCCTGAATTTACCATGCTCGAATTCTACCAAGCCTACGCAGATTTTAACGATCTTATGGATCTTACCGAAGATATGTTGCGCAAAATGGCCACCGAAGTGCTGGGGTCAACAAAAGTGGTTAACACAGTAAAAGATACAGATGGAGAGATTCAAAGCGAAATCCACTATGACTTTGCCGACCCTTTTGTCCGCTTGTCGGTGTTTGATTCTATTTTGCAGTACAACCCAGACATAAGCGCCGAACAGCTAAGCGATGAAGCTGGTGCACGTAAAATTGCCACGGATTTGCACATTCCGCTTAAAGATATCTGGGGTCTGGGTAAGGTACAGATTGAAATATTCGAGAAGACCGTAGAGCACCTGTTAGAGCAACCGACGTTTATCACCATGTATCCGGCTGAAGTTTCACCCTTGGCACGTCGTAATGATGATGACCCTTTCGTCACTGATCGGTTTGAATTTTTCGTCGGCGGTCGCGAAATAGCCAATGGTTTTTCTGAGCTTAATGACCCGGAAGATCAAGAAGCCCGCTTTAAGCAGCAAGTGGCAGAAAAAGATGCTGGTGATGATGAGGCCATGCATTTTGACGCGGACTATATTCGAGCATTAGAGTACGGAATGCCACCAACCGCGGGCGAGGGTATAGGCATTGATCGGCTGGTGATGCTGCTCACTGATTCACCCTCCATTAGAGATGTATTATTGTTTCCGCACATGCGGCCGGAGTAACAGTTACTGTACTGTTAGCTTAAAAAGCCCGCGCAAGCGGGTTTTTTAATGGGCGGGACGTAACCAAAGAGAAACCTTGGTGGAATAGCCAATATGAGTCTTAAACAACATTCTTGAATGTTAAATGGCGATCTAGCATTCTAGTGCTCTAGGTTAGACACTGATGATTTCGGCCTGAAAAATGCTTTCCATTCCTTACAACTATCCGCTTAGTAGCTTTAAAGAACGCATAGATGCTTTTGCTACTCGTTACCAGTTTTTGGCAAATTGCTCTCTTTGATCTATGTAATTATTTTAATTACGGCGGCGATTACTTGAGAATTAATACATACATACATAGCTTAAATAGTTACACTTTCAACACATTATTAAGCTTATATATAGGGTTAATAATGTTTTAAGTAAAAGCATAAACTCAACGTTCAGAGAGAGACTTATATTCAATGCTAAGGTGTATTTATTCAATAGTATTATTTTTAATACTGACTGGTTTTTCGTTTATTAACGATGATGGTTTACCTACTCTCAATTCATCGAGAATTGCAATAACGTCTGAAGCACTGGTAGGATTGAAATTGGCTATAGATGATGAGTTTGTGATTATTTCACAAAGTGATCTTTTAGGCGCTAATCCATCAAGCATTGCCGCTGACAAGCAAGCTCTAAAACGACTCGAGAAAGTTGTTTTAGAAATTGATTCAGGAATACACACTGTCATTATCTCAGATCCGATTAAACCTCTCTTAAGAGTGAAGTTCAATTTAACCTCTGGTCAGACTAAATATCTACGCCTTAGACGATAAGGTGTATTTTCGATTATTCAGACCCCACAAAGCATCCAAAATCCTCCGTATGCATTACCTTCCATGTTACGACTACTGCTTAATGTTTTAATTGACCTCTTACCACCTTATTAACTCCCCGATGGAATATCTTTAAAGGCGAGCCCTTTGTCTGCCCTGGGATCTTGCGGCAATCCTAAAACCCGTTCGGCGATGATGTTTTTCAGAATCTCATCGGTACCACCGGCAATCCGTAAACCCGCTGAGCCCAGCCAGGCATTGTGAAAATCATGAACATCCGAAAGTTCGGTTTTCAGCATACCGGCCATGTCCAATGAGTCGATACCGAAGTTCCCAATAGCCTGCAATTTGTTAGCGCTGACTACTTTGGTAATGGAGGCCTCAGGACCCGGTGTGTCACCTTTAGATAGAGCTGACATGGTGCGCAGTTTGGTGTTTTTAAGTCCGCTAGCTTGGCAGTACCAGTCGGCAATGGACTCTCGCACTGCGCGGTTTTCTATCAGTGCTTGGCCGTGATCATCCTGTCCCTTAGCCCACTCAAAGGCTTCGACGGCATCGACACCATTGGCATCACCCACAGCCAACCTTTCGTTCATGAGCGTGGTAATGGCGACTCTCCAGCCGTCACCCACAGCGCCAAGTCTTTGGCTGTCTGGTATACGCACGTCATTAAAGTACACCTCGTTAAATGACGAGCCGCCGGTAATCTGTTTGATCGGTTTGATGTCAATACCTGGGGATTTCATATCAACAAAGAAAAAGGTCATGCCGGCATGTTTATCTAAGTTGGGGTCGTGTCTGACCACAATAATACCGTAGTCACAAAATTGTGCCCCAGAGGTCCATACTTTTTGGCCATTGATAATCCAGTCATCACCATCTTTTACCGCTTTGCTGCGCAGACCCGCTACATCGGACCCCGCAGAGGGCTCGGAGAAGAGCTGGCACCAAATTTCTTCGCCAGCGGCCATAGGGGGAAGGTAGCGTTGCTTTTGTTGCTCAGTGGCGTATTGCATCATGACGGGTCCTGCCATACCGAGACCAATTTCATAGACACCCCGGGGGACATTAAATTTGGCTTCTTCTTGGCCCCAAATAATTCTCTCAAGCGGTGAGGCTTCTAAGCCACCATAAATTTTTGGCCAGTGCAGCATTGCCCAACCAGCGTCAAACTTCTTTTTTTGCCAGATTCTTGAGGCGTCTAGAAATTCCGGCGAACCCGCTTTACCATGAGGATTATGGTTGCTGGTTTGACTTGTGAGTTGGGCGTTGTTTTTTAACCAAGCGCTGCATTTAGCTCTAAATTGGGCTTGTTGTTCTGTGTCATTAAAATTCATATCAGACCCCTTGTTGAGCGTTGGTAGGTTGGGTCTTTTCTAACCCATGGATGAGTTTTTCCTTCCAAGTGGCAAGGGACCCGACATTTAAAGACAGCAACTTAGCGCGCCGATAGAAAAGATGGCAGTCGTACTCCCAGGTAAACCCATTACCACCATGGGTTTGGATATTTTCCTGGGAACAATAGTTGAATGCTTGGGTGGCACTGACTCTCGCTGTAGCTGCGGCCACAGCTAACTCGGCGGATTCAGTAGATAGCGCCCAGGCACCATAATAGCTGTTAGATTTTGCAAGGGTTAGCTTAATATACATGTCTGCTAGCTTGTGTTTAATCGCCTGGTAGGAGCCAATAGCACGACCAAAGGCAAACCTCTGTTGAGCGTAATTGGTTGCCATATCAAGGGTCGCTTGGGCACCGCCTAACTGCTCAAAACTGAACATAACAGCCGCTTGGTCGAGCAGGTTTTGCAATAGCGCCCAGCCTTCTCCGTGGTCACCCAGCAACCGACCCTGTGCATTGCTGAAGTCGATTGAGAAATGACCTCGACTGTCATCAATAGTATCTTGCTTTTGGACATTACAGTCCTCATTGAGCTCAACCAGTCGCAACTCAATACCTTTTTGGCCTTTACAGAGGACAATAACATGTGTGGCGATGCCCGCGTCGGGCACAGCAATTTTGCTGCCTGAAACGGTGTTGCCGGCCACCGTGACATTCATATTTTGTGCAGTGGGGGCCAGTAATTGCTCGGTGATAGCCAGTGTGCCGACGCATTCACCGGTCACCAGTTTGGGGAGTAAATCTTGTTTTATTTCATCACTAGCGAACTTGATGACGGCTTCTGTAAAAAGGTACACCGATGATGAGAACGGCACTGGTGCGAGTGATCGGCCCAGTTCTTCAGCGACCATACAAAGTTCGAGATGGCCCAAGCCCAGACCATCATACTCCTCGGGTATTCTAATCCCGGTCCACCCCATGGCAACGATTTGCTGCCAAAGATCAGTATCTAATGCCTGTTGCTGATCCAGAACGCTGCGACTTCTTTGGAGGGACTGTTCTTTCTCGAGAAATTTACGCGCTTCTGATTGAAGCAGCTTTTGGTCGTCTGAAAAATCTAAATTCATTATCCCACTCTTTTATTATTGTTTAGCCCCTAGAATATAGTTCTATAGGCGGTAAAAGCAATAGCAATGAGTGCTCATTTTAGCCGCCAACTGTCATTTATTTTAGATTACAGGAAGCGACTAAAATGCATTGAATCTGATTTTATTAAAGAGCCGATTGTGACTGCTGCTTGGCGTCGTTGGAGACTTTTTGCCAGCTTTTGGTTTGATACAAAAAACCAATGTGGCCGCGAACAAAAAGTGTGCCATTCTCTAGCCATACTTTGCCCTTGTAGGCATCGCCTGTTTTGGGGTCAAAAACGCTACCTTTTTGCCAGATATCATTTTTTAGGGTCAGTCCGTTAATAATTTGCATGCCGATGACAGGTTTGCCATATAAATCCCCTTTGCATGCAATGCAAATAGGGTTGTCCTCAGGGGCATTACGCAGACTAAGGATGTTTGCGTATAGCTTACCCCCCTCCACGCGTACCTCGACGGTAGACTCAATATCGCCATTATCATCAAAGGTATTCCATAGACCAGATGGGTCAGTGTTGTTATCAGCCCAACTAGGGACGACTAAAAGAGATATTATTAAAAGAAGCGTAGCGCGCATAGTTAATTCCTTCTATTTTTAATTATTTTCTACCCTATTCTTCGGTACAACCTACAGAGCCTCTGACACCTTATCAGGGTACTGTGGTTGCTGATTGGCGAGCAAAGCAATGACTGACAAACAAAGATGCACTTAGCAGTGCGACCGCACAGACTTGATGTGCGGCAGCGACGGGTACCGGAATATAAAAAATGAGCGTGCTAATACCTAGGCTGACTTGTAAAAACAATAAACCAATAAAGCAGTATATACCCACTTTTAAAGACCCTTTTAGATCAGACTTGAGCGCTTGATAGGCAAATGTACACACCAAACCGACAATCAAATATGCAAACATACGGTGGTTAAACTGGATAGTTAACATGTCTTCAAAGGCCGAAAGCCAGAAGGGTTGAAGACTATATAGTCCTGGCGGGATAAAACTGTCGCCCATCAACGGCCAGGTTGGGTAGGGGATACCGGCACGGGTGCCTGCCACTAGACCGCCGGACAGAATCATTAAAAATATCAGCCCACTAAGAGAGTAGGCAAATCGTTTGAGATGCTTAGGTTGAGAGGTAACTGGTGCTAATAGGTCGAGCACCGTCCAGAAGATAAAGCCATAAATGAACACCGCCATGCCGAGGTGGGCAGTGAGTCGGTACTGACTCACATGAGGGTTATCAACTAAGCCACTCTTAACCATATACCAGCCAAGTACCCCTTGGCTTCCACCCAGCACCAGCATGACTATTAGCCTTGGTGTCAAGCCAACTGCTATGCGCTTGGTAAAGTAAAAGAATAAAAAGGGTAAGACGAAAATAATACCAATAAAACGCCCCAGCATGCGGTGCAAATACTCATACATAAATATGGGTTTGAACTGCTCGAGTGTCATATTGAAGTTGGTTTTTTGATATTCAGGGAACTGCTGATATTTCAAAAACATGGCTTGCCAGTCCGCCTGAGTAATCGGCGGTATGACACCTCTGATAGGTTTCCAGTCGACCATAGATAATCCCGAATCGGTCAGTCTTGTGACGCCTCCAAGGAGTATCATTCCGAAAATAACCGCGGCACAGATGATCAGCCACCAGGCTATTTGACGATTATAGGATTCTTGGTGCGAACTTATAGAGCTATTGAGCATGAGTACCTTGGGCTATTTTTGTTGATGACCTTTTAACCAGTCTTTCTTACGAAAGCGTCGCATGTTTAGACTAGATTTAATAGAGAAATCGACCAGCGAAGTGGCATAGAGCCAGACAACGTCGGCACCCATTCGCACCAATATCCAAGGAGCAATAATTCGTGTCAGCAAAATACTAAACACCGTTACCATCATTGGATAGCGGGTATCACCCGCGCCTCTGAGTGCACCGGCCATACTGAACTCAATGGCCATCATGGGTAGACAGGCACTGAGAATATAGGTGAACTGCACCATATGGTGAATAACCTGAGGGTCATCAATCATAAAGCGTGCGATTTGCTCAGCAAATAAGGACATTAGCACACCGCCAGTAACCATAAAATAGAGGCTAGTACGCATGGTTTTCCAGCCGGCTTGATAGGCGCCTTTGAGATCACCAGCGCCTAAGTGCTGGCTAACCAGTGTGGCGCTGGAAATAGAAAAACTAAAGGCCACCACAATAACAATGCCTAAAATAGACAGGCCAATACCGTAGGCAGCAAATGGCGCACTTCCGTAACTCGCCAAAAATACCATGAATATAAGCAAGCCACCTTGGAAAAAAGCCTGCTCGAAGGCGGCTGGAACACCAATGTTGATGAGTGCTTTTCCGTTGCTGACCATATCTGGAAATGGGTTGGCCGGCTTAAAGCGGAAGCCGCCAAATATCCAAATCAATAAAAATATAACGATGGTGACCGTCATGGCTATGCCGCCACCAATGGCCAGTCCAGAGATACCGCGGGCTTGCAAGCCCGCCCAGCCAAAGGTCATGGCTGTACCAAGGGCGACACTTAACGTAACGCCGACAATAGCTGTCCAAAGCGGCGTCGTACTGTCACCAGTGGCACGAAAAGCCATGTTAAAAACCAGTGTTGTTAACATGGCCGGTGCGAACACAGCCGTCCACAGCACAAAATCTGTGGCTAGGCGATGGCCATCGGGTGAAAGACCAAACATGCCCACTAGCTGATCTCGAAAGGGAATGGCAAACCACGCAAGTAGCAGGCCGTCCAAAAAGAACAGAACTACTGATAAAGCAGCGAAACGTCCGGCTAATAGCTGATTATTAGCCCCCCAATATTTACCGACCATGGCGGTTGTACCGCTACAGAGACCCATCATTACTGCATGCAAGACAAAATATAAACGCTGACCGGTGGTTGCAGCGGCGACCGCATCGGTACCAAAGGTGCCGGCTATTTTGAGGAATGCGACACCCATCAGCATATACATAATATTGCTAATGATGGTCGGCCAAGTCAGGCGCCAGATATTTAAAGTAGAGACGGGTTCCATGAGCGGTGCATGATAGCATTTGATGGTCATGCCGGTGACAGCTTTTACTTAAAGCAGGATACTATTTTAAAAAATCCCTAAAGACTTAGATTTGTAACATCAGATTCTCTCTTATCAACGGATATTAGCGGCAGTATTGTTCTGCATCTTACGGTTATTCCCTCAAATACCCAGTTAGTTGCCGGTTAACGCCATTCTTGCCTATGCCGGTTGCGGTGATAATGCTAATTGGTCATTATCGCTGACTTATCTAACAGATTGATTTTTAAAGGACTACCATGAGTATTTCAGGGCAAGATGTTCGCAATGCCGCCGCATTGCTAGAGGGCCATGTGGTGCGCACGCCAATGGTGATTTCACCGCTGCTGTCGCAGCAGCTTGGGTGTCACATTCACGTCAAGTTGGAGTGTTTACAATATACCTCGTCCTTTAAAGCTCGGGGCGCGTTTGTCGCCATGCAAGACCTTTCTGTTGAGCAGCGAAAGGCAGGTGTTATTGCGATGTCTGCGGGTAATCATGCGCAAGCTGTTGCCTACCATGCGGGCCAGATGGGCATTCCCGCCGTTATTGTTATGCCTGCCCAAACACCCTTTGCAAAGGTTGCGCGCACGCGTGCTTATGGCGCCCAGGTGGTACTTGAAGGTCGTAATTTAAACGATTGTGAGAACAAGGTCGAGGCATTGATTAATAGCCGTGGACTTACGCTAATTCACCCCTATGATAATGATCAGGTAATGGTAGGGCAGGGTACCGTGGGTCTTGAGATGCTCATTGATCAGCCAGACTTAGATGTATTGGTAGTGCCCATAGGTGGCGGTGGTTTGATCGGTGGAATTGCCACTATTGCCAAAGAAATGCGTCCGGACATACGTATTGTCGGTGTTCAGACAGAGGCCTATCCGTCCATGCAGGCGGCCATGTCGGGAACAGAGATTGTCTGCGGTGGAGAGACTCTTGCCGAGGGTATTGCTGTCAAGAAGCCGGGTAGAGTGACGTTGCCAGTGGTACAAAAATTGGTGGACGAGATAGTCTTGGTTAATGAACATCAATTGGAATGGGCGGTCAGTGCCTTAGTTGAGCAACAACGGGTTATTGCGGAAGGCGCTGGAGCTGCCGGAATAGCCGCCATATATGCGTACCCAGAGCTTTTTGAGGGGCTAAAAGTGGGCGTGGTTATTTGCGGAGGCAATATTGATCCGCGGTTGCTATCGTCTATCCTCAACCGCAATATGGCGATCGACGGGCGCATTGCACGGTTGCGCATAGACATCTCAGACGAACCTGGCATGCTGGCAGCGATTACTGATTCAATTGGCCGTTGTGGCGGTAATATTATCGAGATTTATCATCAGCGGTTGTTTTTTGATGTCCCGGCCAAACTGGCAAAAATTGATGCTGTGGTCGAGACCCGTGGCCCAGAGCATATTGATGAGATCATTGCCGATCTTCGTAAGACTAAATTTACAGTGAGAAGAATGGAAGAAATGGGCGACTAAGTACGTCGATTGCTCTCTTTTGAGGGTTGGTATTGGCTAATATGCTAACCTTGCTGCTCGATAGGATTCACAGACGTATTTATCAAATGAACATTACTGATCAGGCAAAAATTCAACTGTCGCCAAACTGGCTAAAAGCACTGGAGGGCGAATTCAGTAAACCTTATTGGCATACGTTAAGTCAGTACCTGATGGAGCAAGAACAGGGCGGAAAGACTATCTACCCACCGGGTGAGCAACTTTTCTCAGCGTTTAACCATACTGATCTGGAGAACGTGCGTGTGGTCATAATTGGGCAGGACCCTTACCATGGTTTAGATCAGGCCAATGGGTTGTGTTTTTCGGTTGCCCCAGGCAATAAGATACCGCCGTCGCTACGTAATATTTTTTCAGAGATAGAATCTGATTTACACATCTCAGCGGCCAATCACGGCTGTTTAAAAGCGTGGGCAGAGCAGGGCGTATTTCTATTAAATACGGTACTGAGCGTTGAAGAATCTGACCCAGGTGCCCATGCAGGGCAGGGTTGGGAGAGCTTTACAGATACGGTAATTGCGTTGATTAGTCAGCAGTGTGAGTCGGTCGTGTTTATGCTTTGGGGAAGTCATGCACAGAAAAAGGCTGCGCTGGTCGATGCATCACATCATCAGATATTGTGTGCGCCACATCCTTCACCGCTGTCTGCATACCGTGGTTTTTTTGGTTGTCGCCATTTCTCTGTGGCTAATAGTTATCTGCAATCTAAAAATCGTCAAACTGTTGATTGGCGACTTCCACCCATGATGGATGATCATCCACAAATTACATTTGAGCTTTGATAAGGACTTTTTAATAGTGAAAAACCAACCGTGGCAAACACCGAAAAACTTGCTGATCGTGATGACGGTGGCAATGACTCTGGCTTTTGCGACATGGATGGCGCTGCTAAATAATTTTGTGGTGGAGCGCGCGGCTTTTACTGGTAAAGAAATTGGCATACTACAAAGTATTCGAGAGATACCGGGGTTTTTGGCGTTTACCGCGGTTTTTGTGCTGCTACTGATTAGGGAGCAAGTATTTGCCTATATATCACTGGCGGTTCTTGGTATTGGGGTTGCGCTCAGTGGTTATTTTCCCTCGGAGGCTGGTCTTTATCTGACCACATTTGTGATGTCAGTAGGATTTCACTACTACGAGACGGTAAAACAGTCTCTATCGCTTCAGTGGTTGAGTATTGAAGAGGCTCCGGCTGCGCTGGGTAAGCTAATCGCGGTGAGCTCGGCGGCATCTCTAGTGGTCTATAGTTTTTTATGGCTCTCCGAGCGTTACTTTTCACTGAGTTACGAGACCATTTATTGGGTCGGCGGAGGTAGTTGCTTATTGTTGTCATTGTTGATGTGGTTAGGTTTTCCGACCTTTAAAAGTGTGATTCCTCAGCGCAAGCACCTGTTGTTGAGAAAGCGTTATTGGCTTTACTACGCACTCACTTTTATGGGCGGTGCTAGGCGTCAAATATTCACCGTATTTGCTGGCTTTTTAATGGTTGAAAAATTTGGCTATAGCGTGTCAGATATTGCGGCACTATTTTTGATCAATCATTTGTTTAATTGGGCCTTTGCCAGTCGCATTGGCGTCATTGTCGGGCGTATAGGTGAACGTCGAGCATTGACATTTGAGTACTGTGGTTTATTTTGTGTATTCACTGCCTACGCCTTCGTTGATAGCGCTGCTTGGGCCGGTGCACTCTATGTGGCCGATCATCTATTCTTTTCCCTGGCGATTGCGATTAAAACTTATTTCCAAAAAATTGCTGATCCCGCTGATATGGCCTCCACCGCAGGGGTTGCCTTTACCATCAATCATATTGCCGCGGTGTTTATTCCTGTGCTATTTGGTTTGGTATGGTTAGTGTCACCGATGTTGGTGTTTTTGATGGGCTCCGCTATGGCGCTGATTAGCTTGCTATTGGCTCGCAATATTCCAACGCGACCGCGCGAGGGCTTTGAAGTGTTATGGGGTAAAGTTCAGCACTCAGGGAAAAGTTTGGTCTAGGTAAAATAGCTATTTTTCGGTGTCTAGAGGAGGCCGGTTTAAGGTGCTCCTCAACCAATTAAGCTTGGAGAGTATGGAGGGTGTTAGTGCAATCTTTCGTTCGAGAGCAAATTTGCCCGGATAATCCATCATCAGTAGCCCTGCCACCATGGTGAGAAGGCCCTGGCCGGGTAAAAATAACATAACTATACCAGCGAGCAGCAGCAGAGAACCGATGATGTTTTTGCCGATAAAAGCCAATAACCAAATACCTGGAAAGTTGTTTTTCCACGGTGGCGACTGACGTTTTTTAGGCACAAAATAGTCATTAGGAATCATCGCAACCAGCCAGGGAAGAGAGACTAGGCTAGCAACGAACACCGCTGCTGATACCAGACCAATGCCAACCAAAAGTTCTTGGTTTTCAGTAATCCAAAGTATAATTTCGTTCACAATCACTCAGGCGTCTCATAGGGCAATGGCACCTGAGTAAGCTCAACGAACTCCTTTTCAGCAAATTTTATCTGAGCACAATCAGCAGACTTAATAGCCAAAATAGCTAGTATTTCGATGCTCTTATCACTCGCTAGTGCCACGTCTGCAACCGTACCAATGACCTTGCCTTCGCTGTTAATAAGCCCTTCACCTATTGTCGGTAGAGTTGATGTAGCTAGTTTAAGAATGTACATGCGACGTTTTACGCTGCCGCGATAATGTGCCCGTGCGACAATTTCTTGACCGGTATAGCAGCCTTTCTTGAAACTGATATAGTTTTGAGCATCAAGGTTAATCATTTGAACGATAAACGTATCCGATGACTCTGCGATGACATCTGCCATACCGCTGCGGATACGCAATAAGTCGCTGTAGCCTTGGCCTGCAGGGATTAGATCCGCACAGACACTACTGAGGCACTCATGCGCATGATTAGCGTGTAGGCTGAGTGAATAGGTCCCAGCGCCGATGGGGCGACTTGTGTTTGGATTGATGTCGTCCGCGATGGTTACTGCATCTGGGCCGGAAACAAGAAAATTGATAAATTGATTGGTGACCTCGGTAATGTCGACTTTGAAAAACACTGAATATTTTTTGAAGCTGGCCATAGCCAATTCAACTACCGATGGATGGGTCTCCAACAACAAGTCACCCTGGCTGTCACGGCTGACGCTAAATAAAAATATTATTCTTCCTTTGGGCGTGAGATGAGCGCCGTTGAGAGAAGCGTCGGCGCCCAGTTGATTTAAATCACAGGTGACCTGGCCCTGTAAAAATTTTTCGCTGTCAGGTCCGCATAGCTTTATAAAGCCGCGATGATTAGTGCTGACAACGGTTTTATGGTGCAGCGCAGGATAGTCGATAGGTGATTCACCAAAAGATGTCACTACAGCGCTATTTTTATTGTCTATTGCAATAGAATATGTCGGGAAAAGTTGTTGCCAGTCCATAGGTTTGAACGACCCTGTAGGTTTATGGGTGATTGTCTCTTATAATAGCGCTTTTACTTACTGAATAATAAATTATGAATAAAAATCGTCTAGTGTGGGCGAGTCGCCGCGGTATGTTAGAGCTCGATCTTATTCTCGCCCCCTTCGTGGAAAATGTCTATGATTCACTGACAGAGGATGATCAACTTCGCTTTGAAGTGTTGTTGGAGTGCGAAGATCAGACCCTGTTTATGTGGTTCATGCAGCGAGAGCAGCCAACCGATCCCAACATGCAAAGGATATTGCAGATAATCCGTGACAGTCGCCAAAAATTATCAAAGGTTTCTTCTTAAGCCATCTAGAGTACAGTTTTATGCGAGCCTCGGGCTGATGCTGACGGTTATTTTTTTGTTGGTGATTCTGCCAATATTATTGTGGCCAAAAACGATCGCCATCGCCGTTATTATAGTTTTATTGGTACGCGCTGTTTTTGTGTGGGGTAATGCCCAGAACCAGATATTACTGTTCAACCCTGAGACCGACTATTGGCAGCTGGATGGTGCTGAAGAATACCAGGAACTGCGTTTGAAACCCGATCAGTTTGTTACCGCAGGGCTGGTTATTATGTACTTTGAAACGCCTCAGGGATCAGTCATCAAACGCTTCATTACTCGCGATGTAGTTTGTAAGGCCGACCACCATCGATTGCGGGTGCTTTTGCTAGCTCGAAGTCACTAGACAGTTGTTAGCGAATTAAGCTTCATCTTGGTTAACAATCACATCTTGGCCCGCATAGTTAATCGGTACCATTATGGTGTCTCGAGCGATTGGCGATAGGTCTGGATAATCAAGTGTATAGTGCAGTCCACGACTTTCTTTACGTTGCATGGCGCAGCGTATGATTAACTCCGACACGGTGGCAAGATTACGTAACTCGAGTAGATCCCGGGTAACCTTGCAGTTACTGTAATATTCTTGGATCTCATTTTGTAACAATTTAATGCGATGTTGGGCTCTTTGAAGTCGTTTGTTGGTGCGAACAATACCAACATAATCCCACATAAAGCGTCGTAACTCGTCCCAGTTATGGGAGATAACTACGTCTTCATCAGAATGGCTGACTCGTGATTCGTCCCATTCAGGGATAAAGTCCGGCTGTGGGATTTGTGCTACATCTTGATTTATTTTTCGCGCCGCGTTCTGCGCATAAACTAAACATTCGAGTAGCGAATTACTGGCCATGCGATTAGCACCGTGTAATCCAGTAAAGGCGTTTTCCCCAATAGCATAAAGATTTAACAGGTCGGTTTGTCCATCGTGAGACACCATGATCCCACCGCAAGTGTAGTGGGCCGCCGGGACAACGGGAATTGGGTCAGTGGTTATATCAATGCCAAAAGTTAAGCATTGTTCATAAACGGTTGGGAAGTGTTCGACAATAAAGTCCGCTGACTTATGGCTAATATCAAGATATAGGCAATCACTGCCCAGTCTTTTCATTTCATGGTCGATTGCCCGAGCGACTACGTCGCGGGGTGCAAGCTCCGCATCGGGATGGAAGTTACCCATAAAAGTACTACCATCAGGTAATCGCAATATGGCACCTTCACCACGCAGGGCTTCGGTAATAAGAAACGACTTAGCCTTGGGGTGATATAAACAGGTTGGATGAAATTGATTAAACTCTAGATTGGCGACTCGACAGCCTTTACGCCATGCCATAGCGATACCGTCACCGCTGGCGCCATCTGGGTTGCTGGTGTAAAGATAAGCTTTACTGGCACCACCTGAGGCGAGAATGACGCTCTTAGCATGAAATAGGGCAATAACCGAGGTTTTAATGTCTAATAAGTAAGCGCCAGTACAGCGAATTTTGCGCGAGTTCTTATCGGCTTGAGTGACTAAGTCGACCGCACAATGTTGTTCGAAAATATCAATGTTGTCCGCGGCAATAACTTGCTCTACTAGGGTGCCGGTAACCTCTTTACCGGTAGCGTCTGCGGTGTGAAGAATTCGCCGATGACTATGCCCCCCTTCTTGAGTGAGATGATAATTTTGTTGATCATTTTCTCGGGTAAAGGCAACCCCTTGCTCTATTAACCATCGCACTGCGTCAGGGCCATTTTCCACCACAGTACGCACAGAATCCTCATGGCATAGACCAGCACCGGCAATTAGCGTATCCGCGATATGGGCCTCGGCGCTGTCATTTTCATCAAAAACAGCGGCAATTCCGCCCTGAGCGAGCCACGATGCTCCGCCTTGCAGGGAAACTTTGCTGATCAGAGCGACCCGCAATTGTTTGTCTAGTTGCAGTGCGCTGGTTAGTCCGGCAGCACCACTACCAATAATAAGGACGTCATAAAGATAAGTTTGCTTCATTGCTATGTCACACAGGTAGGGTCGGTCATGATAATATAAGATTTTGATTCAAGCGAACTTAACAGCTCCTTAGTGGTCTCTAATTAGACGCTGGCTAAAGTTGCAGTAATGCTTGCTTCATTAATTTTACTGAAGAGTGACAGAAACGGATTACCGAATGGTCGAAAAAAAAGCGCAGCCTTCTGATGAGCAGTTGGTGGTAAGGGTACAGAAAGGTGACAAAAGAGCTTTTGACCTATTAGTGTTGAAGTATCAACAGAAGGTGCACTCTATCGTCGGTAGATTTGTGCGCGATACTGACGAAGTGGCCGATGTGGTCCAGGAGTCTTTTATAAAGGCTTACCGGGCTATACCCAATTTTCGTGGCGACAGTCAGTTTTATACCTGGCTTTATCGTATTGCAGTGAATACGGCGAAAAATTATTTAGTCTCAAGAAGCCGACGCCCGCCGTCTTCCGACATTGATGTGGCTGATGCTGAATATTACTCAGGTAGTGACTATCTAAAAGACTTAGGCAGTCCAGAGAATAATTTATTTAGAGATGAGCTTGAAGCCGTTATTGTTAAGGCAATTGCCGACTTGCCTGAGGATTTGCGAACAGCGCTGACCTTGAGAGAATATGAAGGACTCAGTTACGAGGGGATTTCGGAAATTATGGACTGTCCCGTAGGTACTATTAGATCGCGTATTTTTAGGGCGAGAGAAGCCATTGATGCGCATGTGTTAAAATTAGTTAATACTGAATAAAGATTTGGTGAACCTTTTTGATTAGGTTCGGTCATAGAGTGGGTATAGTGAAGAGTTGTCAACTTTAGAGGCATGAAAATGAGTCAGTATGATGAACATTTAGGTGAATCTTTGTCCGCGTTAATGGACGGAGAAGCCAGTGATTTAGATACTCGCAGAGTGCTCAAGGAGTTAGCTGCAGAGGATAGCCATAATGCCATGCAGATGCGTGATAAGTGGCAACGTTATCAAAGTGTATCCTCGGTGATGAAAGGCGATGTAGCCTCTACTATTGATTATTCCGCGGCCATTGCTGATGCAATTGGCAGTGAGGCGGTTTTCAAGGTGAATCCACTGACCAAGATTCTAAGTTCCTCGGGTCGCTTTGCAATTGCGGCATCGGTGGCTTTGGTCGCAGTTTTGGGTGTTCAGCAGTTCAATCAATCTGCTAATCTAACCGATGAGACTGTTGAATTTGCCTTCATAGACGAAACCTCAGTGGAGGGCTTGGTTGGTCCTGCCAATCAGTTTCCCGCTGGATGGGCCTTGTCTGAGGAAACGCAGGTGCGTACGGTGAGTGCGGAGAGTATCGAGAAAAAGGCATACTCGCAGCAGGAAGGTCGTGCTTATCTAGCTTACGTAATGGCTAGGCATGCTTCGAATGCACCTTACATTAGAAGCCAAGGAATGTTGCCCTATGCTCGCTTGGAAGATCGTAAAACAATAACTGATCAGGAATAATTATTAGTCGTGACCCATATTTCCAAAATCAAAAGTTTCAAAATGGCGGTTATTATGACCGCCATTTTTGTTTCTACCTCTGCTGTATCCCAGCAAAACAAAATAGCCTATGACCTCATGGATTCTATGATTGAGGCTTCAAATAGCTTGAACTACTCGGGGCTGGTTACCTATGAAAAGGCAGGCCGGCTAAAAACGTCAAAAATGCTTCATCTCATTCGTGACGACATGACCTTTGAACAATTGACCCATCTGGATGGCCCTGCAGGTCAGATTTCATGGCGAAGAACAGATGGGGGCTGCGAAAAGGCGGCAGCAGCAGATATAGAAATTGGCTCGCGCCCCATTCTTACTGGCGATAGCTTTGAACGAATAAAAGCCTCATATTCTTTTGAAATAAGGGGGCAGTCACGAGTTGCTGGCCGCGAAGCTACCACGATAATATTAAAGCCGAAGGATAAATTTCGTCTACCACACTTTGTGGCAATTGATAATCAATCTAACCTTATGTTGATGTCGGTGATATTGAGCCTTGCTGGAAAGCCATTAGAGCGGTTTCAATTTGTTGAAATTGAAGTGGGGGGTGATCTAGATTCTATGCTTGTACCCGATGCACAGACTAACCTTGACGAGCATTGCGTTAATGCCGTTAGCCAGGCACCTGCGGGGGAATGGAATGTTGGTTTGGTGCCTCCAGGCTTCTTTTTGACTAGCTCAAAAAAAGAGCCCTCGATGGGCCAGAGTGTTTTAGGTTTTTCTGACGGATTGACCACTTTTACTGTGTTTATCGAGTCTGCTCAAATAAGCTCTAAAATTCCACCGTTTACGTACACTCATGGCGCCACAGCGGCGGTGAGTACCAAACTTAAAGTCCAGGGCGATGAATTTACGGTGTCGGTTGTAGGTGAAATTCCCATTGATGGGGCCAAACAAATTGCTCAGTCGGTCAATCATGCATCTAAAATATTAAAACTGCCGTAACCTCAAAGGTGATGCAATGATTTTAGAACCGGGAATTGTCGTCAGTAAAGCAGCGGATAGTGTGATGGTCGAGACCATTCAAAAAACTACCTGTGATAGCTGTGCCGCCCAGCCAGGTTGCGGTCATTCGGTGCTCTCAAAACTGACCAGCAGTTCTGTTCAAATCAGGGTGCTGCTAGGGGATTTTGACGCTAATGAAATACGCTTGGGTCAATCAGTGACTATCGGTATACCAGACCATGTGGTGGTCAAAGGCTCGCTTTTGGTCTATTTGGTGCCGCTAATAGGTGCCTTGTTGGGGGCCTGGTTGATGGGGTCCCCTGTCAAGAGTCCTGAGCTTGATTTGATTAGTGTTATGGGTGCGTTTGTAGGATTGGTGTGCGGTGGAATGTTTGTTCATTTACGCAGCCAAAAGAATGACAACAATGCTGAAAATAACCCTATTTTGTGTGATATTGACAAAAACCCAAGGATGTTTGAGGGTATCAGCTAACTTTTATGAGAAATTTTAATGGAGTATTCAGTGCTTAAAAAAGTAATCTTAGTTTCTTATCTATTGATTTTCTGCAATACCAATGCCTATGCAAGTTTACCGGACTTTACCGACTTAGTTAAAGAGGTAGCGCCCGCGGTTGTCAAGATCAATACAGTGAGTAAGCCTATTGCCAAGGGTGATCAGCCGAGACTGCAGGGGCAGATGCCGGAGATATTTCGAGAGCTACTCGAACAACGGCAGCGGCCAGTTCGGCCGTCACGAACCATGGGGTCTGGCTTTGTAATATCTAATGATGGATATATTTTAACCAATCATCATGTGGTGGATAAAGCGGAAGAAATTCAGGTGCAGTTTGCTGATCGAAGCGAGTACACAGCGACTATTATAGGGTCAGATCGACGCTCGGATTTAGCCTTACTCAAAATTGACGCGAAAGATTTGCCCAGTCTCAAGTTTGCTGAGTCGGACACGACTAAAGTGGGGGCTTGGGTGCTCGCAATAGGATCTCCCTTTGGGTTAGATTATTCGGTGACAGCGGGCATTGTTAGCGCTATTGGTCGCAGTCTTCCAACCGAGCAAGGCGAAAATTATGTGCCTTTTATTCAAACAGATGTGGCCATTAATCGCGGCAACTCGGGCGGTCCACTTTTCAATCTTGACGGCCAGGTGGTTGGAATTAACTCCCAAATTTATTCTCCCACCGGCGGTTCGGTCGGCTTATCTTTTTCAATTCCGGTGAGCATAGCCAGCAATGTGGTTGCCCAATTACGAGAAAATGGCAAGGTTAAACGCGGTTTTCTTGGCGTCGGCATTAGCGATGTGAATAAAAGCTTGGCTGAGGCCATGGGTCTGCCAAGCCCTATGGGCGCCGGGATAAACTCTGTAATGCCTGGCAGTGCGGCTGATGATGGTGGGATTCTTCCTGGCGACATAATCGTCAGTGTCAACGGTCAGTCGATTTTGCGTTCGGGAGATTTACCCCATATCGTTGGTCTGATCGAACCTGGCAAGTCGATTAAAATAGTGGTTTATCGAGAAGGTAAACAGAAAAAGTTAACCGTCAAGGTTGGCGCTTTGGAAGGCGATGAGGATGCGCTAGCAAGTCGCAGTGAGGATGCAGATCGACTCGGTATTACTGCGGTTGCCGCTGAGCAAAGCCAGCTTCGTTCGCTGCGATTACGCGGTGGCATTGTCGTCTCTGAGGTTTCAGCCGACTCACCTGCAGATGTCGCGGGATTAAGAGTTGATGACATTATCGTTCAGCTTGGTTATAGCCGAATTGATGACCTCGATGAATATGACGCAGTGATTGGCGAGCTTCCTGCAAATACACCGGTGGCAATCCGATTTTATCGTGGCGGGAACGCGGTTTTCAGAACCATACAAATTAACCAATAAGCTAAATATTAGACGCTTTTTTCAACCTCATTTGAACAAAGCGTCGATGGCGTCTAGCCTGCAAATAGGCTAGACTGCGCCCGCTTATTTGAACGGTAGTAAAAAACTTTTGTCTGACCTTAGTCATATTAGAAACTTCTCTATCATTGCCCATATCGATCATGGTAAATCCACGATCGCCGATCGCTTTATCCAAATGTGTGGGGGCCTTAGCGAAAGAGAGATGGCAGCTCAAGTTCTTGACTCGATGGATATCGAGCGCGAGCGAGGCATTACTATTAAAGCGCAGAGCGTTACTTTGCCCTATGTGGCAGCCGATGGAAAAACCTATCAATTAAATTTCATCGATACCCCGGGACACGTTGATTTTTCCTATGAGGTTTCTCGGTCCCTGGCTGCCTGCGAAGGTGCACTGCTGATTGTCGATGCGGCTCAGGGCGTAGAGGCTCAGTCAGTGGCAAATTGTTATACGGCGATTACTCAGGGTCTTGAGGTTATTCCCGTCCTAAACAAGATGGATTTACCTCAAGCTGAGCCAGAAAAAGTTATCAATGAGATAGAGAATATTATTGGTATTGAAGCGGATGGGGCCGTTCGTTGCAGCGCAAAGACTGGCGAAGGCATCATCGAAATACTCGAAGAATTGGTACAGAAAGTGCCACCGCCTGTGGGTGATGTAGATGCACCGTTGCAGGCATTGATTATTGACTCTTGGTTCGATAACTACCTAGGTGTTGTGTCTTTAGTACGAGTAATGCAGGGAACCCTGCAAGTCAAAAATAAGATAGTGGCTAAATCAATAGGCAAGGGCCATGTGGTAGACAGCGTTGGTGTGTTTACGCCCAAACGCAAGGAAACTGGGGTTTTAAGGGCTGGCGAAGTAGGCTTTATGGTTGCCGGTATTAAAGATATTCTCGGTGCCCCGGTTGGTGACACGGTCACTAATTTGAGCACTTCAGATGTTGACTCATTGCCCGGGTTCCAGCGTATTAAACCGCAAGTTTATGCCGGTATGTTTCCGATCGATTCAGATGATTTTGAGGAGTTTCGTGAAGCGCTCAGTAAATTGGCGGTTAACGATGCCTCTCTGTTTTACGAGCCGGAAAGTTCTGACGCATTAGGATTCGGTTTCCGCTGTGGTTTTCTTGGCATGTTGCACATGGAAATCATTCAAGAGCGTCTTGAGCGGGAATATAATCTCGACCTAATTACCACTGCACCTACAGTGGTTTACGAAATAATTACCTCGAAGGGTGACACACTCTATATGTCTAATCCCTCTGATCTCCCAGATCCGGGCCAAATAGACGAAATGCGCGAACCGATTTGCGAAGCGAGCATTCTGGTGCCAAAAGAATATGTGGGTAATGTCATCACTCTTTGTGTTGAAAAACGCGGTGTTCAAAAAGATATGCAATTTGTCGGTGGCCAAGTTGCCATTCGCTATGAGCTGCCTATGAGTGAGGTGGTGATGGATTTCTTCGACCGGTTAAAGTCGGTTAGTCGTGGCTTTGCTTCCTTAGATTATAATTTTGTACGCTTTGAAAAGGCGTCACTAGTCAAACTCGACATTTTAATTAATGGTGACAGAGTGGACGCTTTGGCGGCAATTACCCATCGTGATTACTCGATCCAAAAAGGCCGAAATTTGGCCGAAAAGATGAAAGAATTGATACCGCGCCAGATGTTTGACGTGGCTATTCAGGCTGCGATAGGTGGCAGTGTGGTCTCGCGAACGACGGTGAAGGCACTGCGCAAAAATGTGACAGCAAAATGCTATGGTGGTGATATTTCTAGAAAGAAGAAGTTACTTGAGAAGCAAAAGGCCGGTAAAAAGCGCATGAAGCAGGTCGGCAATGTTGAAATACCTCAGGATGCGTTTTTGGCGGTATTGAGAAGTTAACCAACTCCGAACGTAGATGTCGGAACAGGGCTGGTAAAGATGGATTTTAATTTCGAACTAATTTTAACCGTAGCATTCTTGATCACGGGGTCCTTTTGGCTGGTTAACCGATTTTTAACCAAGCAAGAAGAAGGTGTAATGGAATTTTTCGCGTCCTTAGCGCCGGTCTTAGGTTTTGTGTTGATTTTACGTTCGTTTATTGTGGAGCCATTTCAAATCCCCTCCAGGTCAATGGTCCCAACCTTAAAAGTTGGAGATTTTATACTGGTTAGTAAGTGGAATTATGGGGTCCGTTTGCCCGTCATCAGGACTAAGATATTTGATGTGTCATCTCCTCAGCGAGGAGATGTCATCGTATTCTTTCCTCCCCATGAAGATCGTTATTTCATCAAGCGTTTGGTGGGTTTGCCCGGTGACAAAGTTCAGGTTATCGATGGTACTCTTTATGTTAATGACCAAATGATGGAGCAAACTAAGTCTTCTATCGATGCAGGTGCGCCTCGCTCTGTGGTGATGAATGAAAATCTTGATGGTGTCGAACATCGTATTCAAAAGCGAGTCCCACCGACGCGTCTCAGCCAAAATTTCGCGACATTGGTTCCTCAAGGGCATTACTTCATGATGGGTGACAGCAGAGATAATTCGAGTGATAGTCGAGTTTGGGGTCCCGTGCCAGAAGAGAGGATCGTGGGCAAAGCGTTTGCTCGATGGATGTTTTGGGATTCCTATAGCAGCATTCCTTCGTTCTCCCGAGCAGGGGCCATAGACTAGATTGTATGCTGTTACGATAAGCCTAGATAGAAGTATGCCGCACTACTCAATTGCAGCAGCTTTTAAGGGCGATGTTACACTAGCGGTTTTAAAGTATGTTTCCCTAAATAAAACGTCGGTTTAAGATAATGTTTCATGGGCATTGCAATGGCTTCTAACCTTGAGCAACTTCAGCGAAGATTGGGTTATGTTTTTGATGACCCAGAGTTGCTAACGCTTGCGCTATCGCATCGAAGCTTTACAGGTCCTAATAATGAACGTATGGAGTTTCTTGGTGATGCGGTATTGGGGCTGGTTGTCACTGATTATCTGTATAGAGAGTTTTCTGACGCGCGCGAGGGTGAACTGAGTAGAATGCGCTCCCATATTGTGCGCGGTGAGTCACTGGCCGAGGTTGCCAAAAAACTTGAGTTAGGTGCGGATATATTACTTGGCCCGGGGGAGATGAAGAGCGGTGGTCACCGGCGTGATTCGATTCTTGGTGATACCGTTGAGGCATTGCTTGGTGCGGTCTACCTAGATCAAGGGATAGAGGCCGCCAGGGATCGTATCTATGATTGGTTTAAGTCATTATTTGAGAGTGCGCTGGAAGTAAAGCCTCTCAAAGACTCAAAAACGACACTTCAAGAGTGGTTGCAGCAGCGTGGCAAGTCGTTACCTGACTATAAGCTTGTTGATACTGGTGGCGAAGCGCACAGTCGATTGTTTACCGTCAGCTGTAAAATTGGTGCAGTCACACAAGAAAAGACTGCTACAGCAAGTAGTCGTCGTCGTGCGGAGCAGATGGTCGCTGAGCAATTATTAACTGAATTGGAGAAAAAATAGTGACCACAGAGCAAACTTACTGCGGCTATGTGGCGATCGTTGGTCGTCCTAATGTTGGCAAATCTACTTTGCTCAACCATATACTGGGTCAAAAGCTCTGTATAACATCGCGCAAGCCACAAACAACACGTCACACCCTCTTGGGTATAAAAACAAAAGATAACGTGCAGGTCATCTTTGTTGATACTCCTGGAATCCATACTAATCAAGAGCGTGCGATCAATCGGGTCATGAATCGCTCTGCGGCCAGCGTAATTGCTGACGTGGATTTGGTGATCTTCGTGGTAGACCGATTTGAATGGAGTGAGGCGGATGAATATGTTGCCAAGTACTTGTCCAACAATGATGTACCAGTCGTGGTGGCGGTGAATAAAGTGGATATGATTGAGGACAAAGAAGCACTGTTACCTCATCTTCAATTTCTCTCGAGCAAAGTTAATGCGGTTGAATTCATTCCTTTGTCGGCGCTTCGAAAAACTAATTTAGATGAACTTGAGGCTAAGATCCAAAGCCATATTCCAGAGAAGATGCATATCTACCCAGAAGATCAAATTACTGACCGAAGTGAACGCTTTTTGGCGGCAGAAATCGTGCGCGAAAAAATCACTCGACAGTTGGGCGCTGAAGTTCCCTATCAGGTGACTGTAGAAATTGAACAGTTTCGTGTTGAAGGAAAAATCACCTATATCGATGCGCTTATATTAGTAGAGAGAGACGGTCAGAAGAAAATTATTATTGGTACTAAGGGCGAACGTCTCAAGAAGATTGGCGAACAGGCTCGGGCAGATATAGAGAGTTTATTAGACTGTAAGGTTATGCTTAGGACTTGGGTTAAGATCCGCAGTGGTTGGTCTGACGATGAGCGCGCGCTGCGCAGCTTGGGCTATATGGATGAGTGATCTAGGGTGAGAATCGACGGTGAAGTTGGTTTCGTTCTGCATACCACGCCTTACCGTGAAACCAGTCTTTTAGTCGACTTATTAACGGTGCATCATGGGCGTATTCGCTGTGTTGCTAAAGGGTACCGAAAACCCAATAAAAAGGGCATCAGTCGCGCGCTTTTTCCTTATACCGAACATCAATTTAGCTGGCAGGGCCGAGGAGACTTAAAGACGTTGACTCACGCAGATGCCGTGCAAGCACCAGTATTTTTAGACAGTGCCTGCTTGTTTACTGGCCTGTATGTGAACGAGCTTTTTTATCGGTTACTGCACGAGCATGATCCTCACGAAACCCTTTTCCAGCAATACAAAAAATTTCTGTTACAGCTAAGCCAGGGTCGTCCTGATGAGAGGCAGTTAAGAGAATTAGAAATGTGTCTGCTTGAAGAGCTGGGTTATGGGTTAGTGCTGGATGTTGAAGCCATTGATGGAAACCCTTTACTTGGTGACAAGCTGTATAACTATATTCCTGAGCGAGGTTTAGTGGAGTGCTTTAAACAGACCAAAATCGTTCCTGGTGTCTATCGTGGCTCAGATATCATGGCCTTTTCTGCCGGTGAATTTGATCAGGTTTCGGTGACTAGAACCGCTAAGCAGCTTTTGCGTAGCGTGATAGACTTCTACCTGGGCGGACAAAAGCTACATAGCCGTGAGCTCTACAGGCAGCACTTAATGAGTGCTGAGAGATCTACCAATGGCGCATCTAAGGAATCCTCATAATGGTTATAGGTATTGGTACTGATATTGTAGAAATCGCCAGAATAGCAGACGTTTTAGATCGTCAAGGGGATGCGTTTGTCCAACGTATTTTAACGCACAGTGAGCAAAAGCAATATCAGGCTAGTAAACAAAAGGCGGCTTTTCTGGCTAAACGATTTGCGGCGAAGGAAGCTGTGGCCAAGGCCTTGGGTACGGGTATAGGCAGTGGGGTGAGCTTTCAGGATATGACGATTAGTAACGATGAAAAAGGCGCTCCCTCAGTGAGTTTGTCGGCGGGGGCCGCTCAGGTTGCCGCTGAGAAGTCGGCACGAAAAGTACTGCTGAGCATTGCTGATGAACAGAAGTATGCGATTGCTTATGCGATGCTGTCAGACTAGGTATAGATGAGTCGGTTTTGACTCAGCTTTTAGAACGATGCAAGGCGCGATTATGGATTTCCCTTCAATTGACCAATCTATCGGCAATACTCGCTTGGTGAGACTCCAGCGGATGCCCGGCAATACGTCGAATATTATTCTCGCCAAGATGGAGGGCGATAATCCTGCCGGTAGCGTTAAAGATCGTCCAGCTGTGAACATGATTATGAATGCCCAGTTGCGCGGAGAAATTGCTCCTGGTGATCATCTTATTGAAGCAACTAGCGGCAATACCGGTATTGCACTTGCCATGGCTGCGGCAATGATGGGTTACAGAATGACGCTTATTATGCCTATCACTGCGACCATAGAACGCAAGATGGCAATGCGCGCTTACGGTGCAGAACTTATCGAGGTGACCGCGGCTGAGGGTATGGAGGGCGCGCGTGATCAGGCCTTAAAAATGCAGTCTGAGGGGCTGGGTAAAGTGCTCGATCAGTTCAACAACACTGATAATCCGTTGTCCCATTTTGAGGGTACCGGCCCCGAGATATGGCGAGATACCGGCGGCACAGTGACACACTTTGTTAGTTCTATGGGAACCACTGGCACCATCATGGGTGTCTCAGCCTATCTTAAAGAGAAAAATCCATTGATTGAGATTATTGGGCTCCAGCCGGAGGAGGGCGCTTCTATTCCTGGTATTAGACGTTGGCCAAAAGCTTACCTGCCAGGAATTTTTGATGCGGCGAAAGTTGATACAACTCTAGATGTCTCCCAGCAGGATGCCGAACAGACGATGCGCAGATTGGCTAAGGAAGAGGGAATATTTTGTGGTGCCTCAGCTGGCGGAGCGGTATTTGCAGCGTTAAAGCTGAGTGAACAGTTAAACAACGCGGTGATTGTTACGATCATCTGCGATCGTGGGGACCGTTACCTGTCCTCTGGCGTTTATGGTTGAAGCTCGGCCCTGATTAAGGAAGGCTTTACTGATGATGAATCAAAATCTAGCGGCACAATATACTATC
>Ga0209192_10000397_pt1 | contig 45070 bp, 30 predicted proteins | sample ArcticOcean_MG_C_11_FD_187433 | JGI IMG/M metagenome (GOLD analysis project Ga0209192, IMG submission 187433) | Marine microbial communities from western Arctic Ocean - ArcticOcean_MG_CB2_154 (SPAdes) (version 2) | ecosystem: Environmental > Aquatic > Marine > Oceanic | place: Arctic Ocean... | reverse complement strand
GAGAGGCTCTGATTTCGAATGTCCTCGACTAGACCTAGCATCATGCATCCTATGACAGGAATCCACGCAAGCCAGTCAATATGCAACGGTCCGTGTCCTGACGCCTGCCGTCCGGTTAGCTCCAACGCGTAAAGTACAAATATGCCGCCAAGGATCGTCGCCGCACCGCCTAAACGAGACGACTGCATTTCGGCAATGCCATGTTTATGGACCGTCTCTTCGGCAAAGCTTTGCATTGATACAAATTGCATGAGACTAATAAGAACAAAACCAATCACGCCAAACATAAGCGTCGATAATAGGAGCATGAATATGAATTGAGCTTTCGCCTGATTGGATAATGCCAAACCTGTCATATGAAACCGCATCGCTATTCATAAGTTACACCGAGTATAGGTAAAGAATCTATACATAAGTGACTAGAATTGTACTGTCCAAAAAGTGTCAATCAGTCTTGTCAGCAATTTATATTCATGTAACCATCAATTCTAGAACGCTAAGGCGTTAGACTTATATAAATGAGTACAACTGGATGCCAATCTATGGGCGCATTGCGTGATTGAACAAGAACTTACACTAACTTTAGTCAGCTGCGCTTTTTTTATGGCTTTGGTTGCCCTTATTTCCTATCGACAATCTAAACATACATCGAAAAGCCGGGATGGCTACTTTTTAGCTGGACGAAATCTCAGTGCGGTTTTTATTGCCGGCTCTCTGTTGCTAACAAATCTCTCTGCAGAACAATTAATCGGGCTCAATGGCTCCGCCTATGGTTTTAATTTGAGCAGCATGGGCTGGGAGGTAACCGCAGCAGTCGCGACCATCTGCATGGCGTTTATTTTTCTGCCACGTTACTTGGCAGGTGCATTTTCAACCTTACCTGAATTCTTAAATAATCGATTTGACGATGATGTCAGACGCCTCACGGTTATTCTGTTCATGCTGGGTTATGGTTTGGTGACTATTCCATCGGTACTGTACTCAGGATCTATCGCGGTACTGCAGTTATTTGATGTGCCTAACTTGTTTGATATCTCCTATAGTCGGTCATTGGTCCTGACCATTATCGTTATCGGTAGTGTGGGTGGCGTTTATGCCATATTTGGCGGCCTCAGAGCCGTTGCTGTCTCTGATACGCTTAATGGCATCGGTCTTTTGTTAATAGGTATAGCAGTACCCTTACTGGGACTCTCGATGCTCGGTGAGGGCAGTGTGATGTCGGGTTTGAAAATTATTTCCACCACCAACACTGAAAAATTAAATGCAATTGGTTCCTCTGACGACCCTACGCCGTTCGGTACTCTATTTACCGGAATGATTTTTGCCAATCTGTTTTATTGGTGTGCTAATCAGTATGTTATTCAACGTACCCTAGGAGCAAAGAGCCTTGCGGAAGGGCAGAAAGGCGTTCTTTTTTCCGGGTTTTTCAAGGTCTTAGTACCGATCATGATGATGATTCCCGGTGTTATTGCTTTTCATCTCTACGGCGGTCCTAGCAGCCCTGACGGGCTTAGTTCCATTGATCTTGCATACCCACGACTCATTCGTGATGTGCTTCCTACCTATGCCTCAGGCTTTTTTCTGGCGGTCTTACTTGGAGCGGTATTTAGCTCGTTTAACTCACTGCTAAATAGTGCTGCAACATTGTTTTGTCTGGATGTTTACGAGCCTTGGAAAAAGGCTAGAGGCGGCACTGCCATAACCGACCAACAGATTTTAAAGGTGGCTAAAACAGCCTCTATCGTGATCGCATTATTTTCGTTTATTGTCGCGCCACTACTACAGTTTGCACCGGACGGACTATGGCAAATTATTCGTATCTTTACCGGCTTTTATAACATTCCAGTTATTGCCATCGTTATTGTTGGGCTGTTCTCTAAGCGCGTTCCAGCCCTAGGCCCGAAAATAGTGATTGGCTTTCACCTCATCACATACGGTTTATTAAAGTTTGTTCTAGATGACATTGTTACCCTCCATTTCATCCATCTTTATGCGGTACTGTTCTTTATTGAAGTGGGTATTATGTTGTTGGTAGGACACTTCCGGCCCACTACAGAGAATTGGACCTACGAACGCAGTCATGTGGTTGATATGCAACCTTGGCGCTATGGTATACCTTGCGCGGTTAGCTTAATGTCATGCGTCGTGGGCTTGTACCTGCTATTTTCGCCAGTCGGTGTAGTGGGTGGATTCAGTACTTTATTTGTGCCGCTAATAAGCTGCTTAGTTGCGTTGAATGTATTCGTTTGGTGGCACTACAACAGCAGTGGTAAACGCAGCCATTAGTCGATAGCCATGGAGGCTTAAGGTTGACTGTTTTAGGGTGCTAGAAATAAACAACCAGTTATAGTTGAGCTTTTAGGCTAGTCTATGCGAGTTTGCAAAACCAATAACTAAGTGTAATTATGAGCCCGCAGTAGCATGCGTTTAATCCAGAATCTCACACCATTAAATTTCGAATGCATTAACTTACCTTGGAGCATCAAGAATGAAAATAATAATAATTTTAGCGTCTTTATTACTAACAACACTGGCCTATTCAGAACATCATGGAGAAAAAGAGGTGTTGTCACCCAATGTTGCGGTTGTTAAAGCTGGCTATGACGCTTTTGCTATAGGTGATATGGAGGCATGGGCGGCAGTTCAATCAGATGACGTGGTTTGGGATATTCCAGTAGGATTGCCATATTCGGGGTCTTATACTGGCACTGAGGCAATTAAACAGGGCGTAATAGGACCAATCAGTGAAATGTGGCCGGAGTTTAAGGTAGAACCCATCCATTTTTATGAGAGCGGAAATGTCGTTTTTGTTCATGGAAAAATGACTGCAGAAGGTCTTGATACAGAGACCGTTCATATGGTCACTGTAAAAGATGGAAAATACAGTCGATTCCAGCCGTTTGATGATTCCGCTGCCATGATGAAAGCCGCTAAGAAATAGGGTAATGTGAGTTAGTTTGTAACTTTGACTGCGTTTTTAAAAGTCCTGTTTATGCAGGGCTTTTTTATGGTCCCAAGTAACCTAATCAGCAGAGATTAGCGCAGCCATTAGTCGATCATTGCCATAACGCCAAACGGGATCTTTCCAGACATAGGCTATTTTTTAAACGATGAACGCAAGAGACGCAGGACTGTAATACACATTATTTTTTATTACTTATCCATGAAGAATTAACTGGCTCTGAGATAGCGACTTACGGCATTATTCTTGATAGATTGAATAACGTTAATACGAAAAATAGTAATCTATGGCGCCAAGTATCAAATCATTTTATGCTCTCCACAGTCGCAACTGCAGTTTGGTTATAGATTGTCGTGGCAATGCACCGGCAATACTGTACTGGGGATCACGGCTTTCTGAAGCTACTAGTCCTGACATGTTGTCGCTGTTAGCGACTCGCCAAGAACTACAAGCGTGCCAAGCACAAGAAGCTTTAATCACTTTGTCCCCAGAGGCCGCTACGGGTTTTATGGGCAGCCCAGGGGTGCAAATGCATCGCAGTGGTCGTCAATGGGCGATTTATGCTAAAACTAAGTCCGTTAACTTAGTCGATAACCAATTAACTATTATTTCGCAATGCCACGGCGCCGAGATCCAATTAACGCACTGTTTAGCGCTGCATGCGTCTACCGACGTACTCACGGCTACCACAGCGATCACTAACATTGGTAGTTCTGCACTCTGGCTAGATCGCTGTGATGCCCCCTGTATTCCGCTACCTATGCGCTACAACAAAATTCTAGGCTTTACTGGTCGTTGGGCAAATGAATTTCAACAGGTGAGCATAGACCGATTTCCTGGTGCCTATGTGCGAGAAAATAGGTCAGGTCGAACCTCCCATGACTCATTTCCTGGTGTTGTTGTTCATACTGAGGACACCAATGAAAGTTCAGGATCTGCCTATGGGCTGCATCTGGGATGGAGCGGTAATCATCAACTGCGCATTGAAGAGCAGCACACTGGCCAAGCTTACGCACAGCTAGGAGAGTTATTTTTCCCGGGTGAAATGAGTCTCGAACCAGGCGAAAAATACTGTTCGCCCACGTTATATGGCACAAGTACTGCTCATGGTTTTTCAGCTATTTCTGAGTCTTTTCATGGCTATGTACGCGCAAGCCTAACCGACAAGCGAGTCAGAAATAAGGTCAGACCTGTTCATTTTAATACCTGGGAGGCCGTTTATTTTGATCTATCTTACGATCGGCTGTGTGAGCTCGCAGATGTTGCGGCAGAGGTCGGTGCAGAACGCTTTGTTCTTGATGACGGTTGGTTTAAAAATCGCAAATCAGACAAGGCAGGGCTAGGTGATTGGTTTGTGGATAACACGGTCTTTGAAGATGGTTTGGGCCCGCTGATTGATCATGTAAAAGCAAAAAACATGGAGTTCGGTCTATGGGTAGAGCCAGAGATGGTCAACCCTGACAGTGACCTTTATCGAGCGCATTCTGATTGGGTACTTAATGCTGATCCAGCGCCCCTAATACTTTCACGAAACCAACTCGTTCTCGATTTAACGCGAACCGAAGTACAAACTTACCTGTTTGAACGGCTAGATGCTTTATTAACAGAGTATTCTATTAGCTATTTGAAATGGGACATGAATCGCGCTGTATATCAGCCGAATAACCAGGGTGGGAGGGCCGTCGGTCATTACCAGACTAATGCGCTTTACACGTTACTCGGACGTCTTCGAGCTGCACACCCAGCAGTAGAAATAGAAAGCTGTTCATCTGGTGGCGGTCGAGCAGACTTTGGCATTCTCGGCTTTACTGACCGAATTTGGACCTCCGATAGCAACGATGCGCTTGATCGATTGCGCATTCAGAAGGGTTTCTCAATGTTCTTTCCTGCAGAGGTAATGGGAGCACATATTGGCCCAGGGGTCTGTCATATTACAGGCCGCATCCTGAGTATGGAGACTCGCGCCGGGGTTGCCATGTTTGGTCACATGGGCATTGAGGCAAATCTTCTCGAAATGGACGATGACCAGACCGAGACATTAAAGGCAGGGGTTGCCCTCCATAAAAAGCACCGCCAATTAATTCATAGCGGTAATCTTGTGCGCCTGAATACCCAAAGTAATGAAAATGGCTTTGGTATCATTGCACAGGATGGCGGAGAAGCGCTGTTTTCCTATACCCAATTAGACAGCTTGTCACACAGTGTGGGTGGGCGATTACAGTTTATCGGCTTAGATAGCAACTGCCTTTACCAAGTGAGTATTGTCTGGCCGCAGGAACCTAAAAGTTATTCAACATCCATACTGGATGTCATCAATGGATCGGTTATTAGCGGTGAGGCGCTGACCAAAGCAGGCATACAGTTGCCCATCATGCATCCTGCAAGCCTGCTGGTCTTTCATTTGATTCGCAGATAAGAGATGTCTCCTCATTATGAGCGGATCAAGTCGTTCCTTGGTGGCGGTCCTATGTCTCAGTGGACGGGGTGTCAAAATCACTTGCACTATGGCGCTCTGCCAACTGTTTTTCTTCTGCGCCCCAAACACGATTAACCCGTTGACCACGTTTCATGGCGGGGCGTGTTTGGATTTCTTTGGCCCAACGAATAACGTTGGTGTAGGTGGTTACATCAAGAAACTCACCGGCCTCGTAAAGTGCGCCTGCCACTAATGCCCCATACCAAGCGACATTGGCCATGTCAGCAATGGTGTATTCATCGCCGCAGAGGTATTGATTATCGGCCAGACGCTGGTCTAATACATCAAGTTGGCGTTTCACCTCCATGGCGTAGCGGTTAATGGGGTATTCATACTTTTCAGGCGCATAGGCATAAAAGTGTCCAAAACCGCCCCCTAAAAAGGGAACACTGCCGATATTCCAAAATAGCCAAGACAGGCACTCTGCGCGCAGGGGTGAACCCACTGCGGGCACAAAATGGCCGAACTTTTCTGCTAGGTAGAGCATGATGGCACCGGATTCAAATACCCTTACCGTTGTTTCTCCACTGTGGTCTACCAGTGCGGGAATTTTTGAGTTTGGGTTTATACCTACAAATCCGCTACTGAATTGCGTGCCGTCAGAAATATTAATCAGCCAAGCATCATATTCAGCCTCGCTGATGCCCAATTCAAGAAGCTCTTCAAGAAGAACAGTCACCTTAACGCCATTGGGAGTACCCAGTGAATAAAGCTGGAGAGGGTGCTTCCCAATAGGCAGTTCTTTTTCGTGTGTGGCACCGGCGATTGGACGGTTTATCTTCGCGAAGCGGCCACCGCTTTCGCTGTCCCATGTCCAGACTTTGGGGGGAGTATAGGGTTCGCTCATAGTTTCTAACTTCCTTAGTTTTTTGTTGAGTCTCATTGAGTGCTGGTGTTGCTTAACACTTCTAAATAACGGTTACGCTGTTTCTTGTATATCTCCAGACTGCAGGCCGATCCATTCGGCTCGATTACCGAGTAAGAATCTGTTAACAAATAGGGCCAATGCTACACAGGTAAAAAAGGTAATGAACGACATATGAATGTAGTGCAGTGGCATCCAAATCCATATGAAACTGGCGTACATAAGAACACCGGCAATCACAGCTGTGATTGCGGCACGATAATCCACATTACGGAACAACAATCCTACGGCAAAACAGGCCAATATTGGCATGCTGATAAGGCCCCAGAGTTCTTGTAGTAAGTTAATGATGCTGTCAGATTGTGCATAGATAGGCACCATAGACACCGCTATGATGACGAAGATCACCGTGGCTATGCTACTGAGTCGACGCAGGTTGGGTTTTTCGTTGATGTAAGCCTCGTGCAGATCACAGACATACATAGCGGTAGAGGAGTTGACCATGCTGTTAAAAGAGCTTAGTACCGCAGCTGCAATGGCTGCGGCAAAGATACCCGATAACCAGCCTGGGAGTAGGTCGCCGACAATACGACCATAGGCTTGATCGCCAATGTCTCCATACAGTTTAAAAGCCACTATGCCGGGTATTACCACCATAGACGGAATAAACACCACCCGTATAAACGCTGCGGCATAGACACCTTTTTGTGCTTCTTTGACTGTGGGTGCAGCCATGGCGCGCTGGGTAATCGTTTGGTTTGTACTCCAATAAAATATCTGAATAAATAACATACCCGTTAATAGCGTGTGCCATGGTACAGGGGAGTCGCTGTCGCCAATTAGGGTCAGCCTTTCTGCGGGAATGCCACTAAAGTCAAAGTCGATGGCCATTAACGATAGCACCACAACTAACAGGCCCATGGCTAATACCAATACACCACCATAGGTGTCAGACACCGCGACAGCTCTAAGGCCGCCAATCACCGCATAGGCTGCTCCAAAGATTGCGAAAGCGGCAGCAATGGTTACCAGGTCTAGCTGAATACCTGTCATGGATATCATAAAGAGCGCTCCGGTATAAATAACCGCAGGCTGAAAAACAAAGATATTGATAAACAAAAACATGGCGGAAACAAGAGCTCGCACGTGTTTACTGTTATAGCGTCGCTCTAAAAGCTCTGTGGTGGTGGTGCAATTATTGCGGTAGTACACCGGCAAGAAGACTTTAGCTAGAATCATCAGCCCCATAAAGCCTGAGAGCTCCCATAGCGCCAGCAGTAGCATTTGATTGCCATTCATACCCACGAGCTGGTCGGTGCTGAGATTGGTGAGTGTGATTGAACCGGCCACAAACACCCAGGTTAGTCCACCACCTGCCAAAAAATACTCTTTGTTGGAGTCCGCTGAACGACTGCTTTCGCCCCTACATTTGATATAGGTAAGTACGGCGATAGCGCCGAGGACGGCACAAAATACGGCTAGTTGGATGGCTTGTTCGCTCAAGTGAAACTCCTGTTTATTATTATTTTGGTAAAAGTGATTATTCTATTGCCCGCCAGACTGCTATTCCATGCGGTTCAACTGTTGCGTTTCCTAGTAGCCATTGTGTATTTGCAGCAATGGGTAGTACCTGTGGCTGTTCTGAGTAATTAAAGGCAAACATGAGGGCACCGCGCTGAACGACGCGGATGTCTTTATCAAACCGGTAGGTTCTTACGCCATTATGTTCGCATTGCTGCTGTAAAAAATCGAGTAAAAACGCTCTGTTAGTGAGCGTACCAAGATAAGTGAATTGCCCACTCCGTACAATGGCGGGTTCGTCATTATGGTACGTGGCGATGACCTCTGTGTTCGCCGCATCTAGTTGCTCACGCCAACGACAACTTTCGTACTGACCGCCATTCCAAGTTAGGACTTCAGCAAAGTCTTCACGCAGGGTTTCTACAGACAGCACGCGTATTGGTAACAGCGTTTGTAGTAGCCCGGGTGGTAAGTCAGTGGGATAACCAAATTCCGAGGTTTTAGCGCCAGATCGTGGGCCGAAGACAAATTCAGCATTGCTGTTTTTACACTTTTCGACAAAGGCACTATTAATGATAGGTAGGCTCGGAGCAATGATTAAGGCGTAGGGTGAAAAGTCTGCATCGACCGATATAAAGTCGACGGTAACACCTAGCTCGCGCAATGCGCTGTAGTAGGAGAATTGCACGCTGTTGAAGTCATAGGCCTCGCCTTGTTTTTCGATATCACTTACCCAAAGTCCCTCAACGCCGGTAATAATAGCCACTGACGCTGACTGAGTCGTCTGGTTAGTAATGTCTAATTTAGACACTTCTAACATTGCTTGTTGAGCTTCAGGCCAGGCTTCGGTTTTTGAGTTGTCCGGACGCAGCAGCCCAGCATGCATTTGCTCTTGCGCAAAAGGTGCCTGACGCCAACGGAAATAGCACACGCAGTCTGCGCCATGGGCGAAGGCCTCAAGGGTCCAGAACCTAATCATGCCGGGTGCCGGACGAGGGTTATTATTGGCCCAGTTAACCGGCCCGGGTTGTTGCTCCATGACCCAAAATCCGCGGTTTAGCAGGCCTCGCGTTTGGTCGTGATAGTAGGTGGCAAAATCTGGGTGTCCAGTGCGCATATAGCGACGTAACTGGTCTGCTGGAGCACCGGTAAGCATAAGGTCTGTACGGCCCAGCGGGTAATTGTCATAGCTGGTGAAGTCTAGCGGTGCTGCCAACGCAAAGTTGTCTACCGCGGTTTCATTCATCGGTATAAAGTTGTGAGTGATGAATTGGTCGGGGGCATGTTGCCGAATCTCGGCAACCATAAGGGTGTGATAGTTAACTACCTGATCTGATGAAAAACGGCGATAGGCCAAACGATGGGCAGGGCTGGTTTCGGTCACCGCGAGTATGGGTAGTTCTATCTCCGTAAAATCGCGGTATTCCATAGACCAGAAGACATTACCCCAGTCCGTATTGAGTTTTTCAATACTTGAATATTGATCACTGCACCACGCTTGAAAGGCACTGCGTGCATTGCTAGAACCACTAAGCGCAGTGTCATGACAACAGAGTTCATTGTCGGTCTGCCAGCCAACAATGCCGTTGTGGCTACCATACCGAAGGGCCAATGCCCGGGTAATTCGCAATGATTGCTGCAGGTACTGGACACTGGAAAAGTCATAATGGCGGCGTGAGCCAAACCCTCGAGTGGCTCCAGTGTTTGGGTCTACCGGCAGTATCTCCGGATGCTGGTCGATCAACCACTTTGGTGGTGTTGCCGTGGGGGTGCAGATGACGACTTTGAGACCCGCATTGTTTAAGGTGAGTATGGCCTGGTCTAACCATGTAAAGTCCAATTCGCCGGGGTTGGGTTCAAGTCTTGACCAGGCGAACTCACCGATGCGCACATAGGTTAAGCCTAGCTCAGACATCATCTGCGCGTCTTGCTCCCACTGTGCTTGGGGCCAGTGTTCTGGGTAGTAGCAGACTCCGAACATGTACTTAACCTTTTTTAGAAACTAACGTAGTTTGTGCTACGCCATAGGTTTCTGTGAATAAAATACAGCCGCATTATTGCCGATAGAACCGAATGCCACTACCCCAAAGATGCTTGAAGCCAGGCCATGGATCGCTATATTGGCTATTGGTTCCCTGATATTGCTGAATACTCTCGCGAACGGGTAGGTACGCACAGCGCGTATCATTATTTTTAACATGACAATCTAAAAATGCCAGGCTCATATGTTTGTTGACTCTGTTTATCGTCTCGATATTCCAGCTGGGTTCGACATAATGCCCGAGTTCAAAGTCTGTATTAAAGGAGATGGTCGGGGCGGGATGACCGGCAATATTATGCCGAGCATTTTCATACACCATCATGTAATTGTGTTCAGAGCCGGTTTGCTGAAAGAGTTTTTTAACCCCATTTTCAAACCCCGAGGTATTGTCTTGATCACCAGCGACAAAGAACGTGGGTACCGCTATTTTTCCCATAGCCTGGGCATCATGAACATCGAACTCACCACCCCAGGGAGCAAAAACCTGCAGAGCTTTCCAGCGTGGATCAAGTTGCTCTTCCCCGGCGAAGCAGGAATTTAAACGAAAGGGCAGTAAGCTGGCGATAATGGCTGGAACACCAATTTTCTTTAGCTGGTCTGATTGAAAGTCATAGCAGCCACCTATGGTATTAATGGCCCCAAAGCCACCCATTGAATGGCCAATAATCGCGGCATTGTTAGTGTCTATGCGATTTTTTAAGCCGAGCATGGGTAGGGGTTTTTTAGTGTTGGCAAAATAATCCAACACAAACTGCTGGTCGCGAGCACGATTATAAAGCGTGCTAATAAAGCCTGAGCTACGGGTTGCATCATCAAACACTTCGGCGTTGGTGGAGTCTTTATGATCAATGCCGATCACCACATAGCCGTGGCTAGCAAGGTGCTCAGCTAAATAAAACATCTGCGTTCGGTAGCCGGTAAAGCCATGAGAGAGAAGAATAAGAGGGAATTGACCCTCACTAACTGGAGTAGCGTCCCGATAGGCTTCACCCTGCAACTCAAAAAGCTGTTGCAGTCGAGTAACTTCTTTATAGGTCGCCTTAGACATTTCGGCGCCAGAAGACTTAATGAGTTGTGCTGGATACCAGACTTCGAGTACCAAGGCTCTACTAGTGTTGGTTATAAAGTTGCCTGTATTTAGGCGTTCATCGTCCACGGCAGTAATGGTGCTAACGCCTACATCATAGGACCCTGAAAACGCTAATTCGGGAGTGACCGGAGACTGTCGGGTATAAAGTTGTTCAGCACTAATAGCCATGCTGGATATTAGAATTGCACTAATAAATAGTACAACCTGTGCGCAATTGATATTCACACTGATGCCTCCTGAGAATTAATTGTTATTATTATGTGTTTTGTACGATCAGTGCTTTTGTTGTTATGGCGCATGTTTCTCAGTTTTGTTGCGAGTATATTAAATCAAAACAAGGTTATAAAGTAGGCTGATATCGCAGTTTAGAAGTTTACTAGTCGTCATTGCAGATTCATTTGAAAATCGATAACCGGTAGTAGACTCAACTATCGATTTGTCCCACTATAGCCGCTGATCGTTAAACCCTAAAAATTAGATTATTTGGATAGTAATAAGTGACCAAGCAAAGATTACGTTTTTTCGAAAAGTCGGTGGGCCAACAACACATTACCGATGCGGATAAGTATTTGTACAAATCCCCAGCGCCCACCCACGCATTAGCTATTATTGGTACCGGTACGATCGGACAAGAGCATATGTATGTGGCTACTCTGCTGGGTAGAGCCCGAGTGCATGGTATCTACGATAGCCAAGTTCAAAGTATGGACTCAGCTGAAAAAAACTTTAAAGATTATAGTGATCAATCGCTTATTCGTTATGCTGACTTAGCGTCTGCCTGCAGTGATCCAGAGGTTGATGCCTTAATGATCTGTACGCCCAACTACACTCATGCTGATGTGCTCAAAGTGGCGATGCGGTCCGGTAAACCCATATTCTTAGAAAAACCCATGGCGACAACGCTGGTCGATGCAGACGCCATTGTTAAAGCCAATGATGCCTACCCATCTTTTATCCAAATTGGTCTGCAATATCGCTACAAAGCGCAATACATAGAAGCCTTTCATGAAGTGCAGCAGCGCACCTCTGTTGGGGTTGTTAAAACCATCAGTATGAGCGAGTATCGACCGCCGTTTTTAGACAAGGTAGGGCAGTGGAATAAGTTTAATCAATACAGTGGTGGCACCTTGGTTGAAAAGTGCTGTCATTACTTTGATTTGATCAATCTGTTAGCCGATGCTATGCCAGTTAGAGTCTATGCCTCCGGCGGTCAAGCGGTAAACTTTTTGGACTTCCAGAAGGATGGAGTACCTGCAGACATCGATGATCATGCTTTTGTCATTATTGATTATGCCAATGGGGTCCGAGCGAACTTCACACTCAATATGTTTTGTCATGACTTTACCGAAGAACTGGTGATAACTGGTGATAGAGGCCGGTTGGTAGCCAATGAACTGTTCAATGTGCATCAGCAACAACCATCAAAGGCGACCATTGCACTCGAAAAAGGCGAATGGGGAGCTTCTAAGCAGACTGATGTAACTTACGCCCGAGAGATAGAAAAGAGTGGCCATCATGGCGCCACCTACTATGAGCATGTGGCCTTTGTGGATCAACTGGATGGCAAAGCATGTGAGTCAGCCACTCCGGTGCAGGGTTTGTGGTCAATGATTGTGGCTAGTGCAGCCCAGCATTCTATTAAAACCCAGCAAGCGGTGGACATAAGGGCATTTATGCTCGACAACAATTTAGCAGACTATTTTGACTAAAATGGATTAAATATGAATCAAGCAATAAATGTAACAGGTCAAATCATGCCCGCAGTGGGGCTGGGTTTGTGGAAACTCGACATTGATGAAGTGGCTGATACTGTCTATAACGCCATAAAGACGGGTTATCGGCACCTAGATAATGCCGCGGATTACGGCAATGAAAAACAGGTAGGCGAGGGTATTGCTAGAGCAATTGCCGATGGTGTGTGTTGTCGTGAAGATTTGTGGATTACCTCTAAGTTATGGAATACCTTCCATCGCCAAGAACATGTGCAGGCGGCCTGTGAGAAGTCACTTGCCGACTTAGGTATCGATTATTTTGATTTGTATCTTGTTCATTTTCCGATTGCGCTTAAGTATGTAGACTTTAATGATCGCTATCCTCCAGAGTGGATTTTTAACCCTGAAGATAAACATCCTGCTATGGAACCTGATGCGGTACCCCTCAGTGAAACATGGACGGCCATGGAGGGATTGGTTGAGAACCAACTGGCGCGTAAAATTGGTGTTTGTAACTACAGCGCAGTGCTTCTTCACGACCTAATGAGCTACGCGAGAATAAAGCCAGCGATGTTGCAGATAGAATCTCACCCATACCTGACCCAAGAAGCGCTTATACGCACTGCGCAGTCCTATAATATAGCAGTGACAGCGTTCTCACCGCTGGGGGCACTTTCGTATGTGTCTATAGATATGGCCACAGCAGGCGATTCTGTGCTCACTGAGGCCGTGGTGACGGCCGCAGCCAAAAGAGCTGGTGTAACCGCGGCCCAGGTAGTTTTACGCTGGGGGGTGCAACGCGGTACCGCAGTCATACCCAAGACCAGTAAGTTAGAGCGTTTGACTGAAAATCTATCGCTATCAGAGTTTACCTTGACCGATGAAGAGATGGATGCAATCTCAGGATTAAATCAGAATCGTAGATTTAATGATCCCGGCGTTTTCTGTGAAGCCGCCTTCGGTACCTTTTACTCAATTTATGACTAATGGCTGAGCATCGTTAAATGAGCTTAATAAACGTAGAAAAAATAAGCGTAGCAGATCAGCAACATTACCCTGACAGTCTATTTCCTCTGGTCTATGCTAGTCAGTCGAATACGGATAGCAATGCCGTTGCGCGCTGGATTCAGCAACATAAATCCAAGATCGAGGCAGAGTTAGAGACCAATGGAGCCGTCTTGTTTCGTGGCTTTGGTGTTGTCGATGACCAGGGCTTTGATGGATTTATTCGCGCCTTTGGTTGGCCCAGTTTTACCTATGAAGAATCGTTGTCCAATGCCGTGCGGCATAACCGGACGGAATTAGTGTTTACCGCTAATGAGGCACCACCTTCAGTGTCTATTTTCCTGCATCATGAAATGGCGCAAACCCCCGTCTTTCCATCAAAACTATTTTTCTTCTGTGAACAGGCAGCGGTATCTGGCGGTGCAACACCTATCTGTCGGTCAGATATCCTACTTGAGCGGCTGCAGTCTGAAATTCCAGACTTTGTTGCAGCCTGCGAGGAAAAGGGCATACGTTATTCACAAACTATGCCTGCAGAGAATGACTTGCAGTCAGGCCAAGGTCGTAGTTGGGCGAGTACCTTGAGTGCAGCTAATGTCGAGGAGGCCGAAGCCAAACTCAACCGATTGAACTACCGATGGCAGTGGCAGGCTGATGGATCTTTGAGTGTGATAACGCCAATACTTCCAGCTGTCAAAACTCTGCAGGACGGACGAAAGGTGTTTTTTAATCAACTAATAGCGGCATTTAGAGGCTGGCAAGATGCCAGAAATAATAGTGAAAAATCTATTTGCTATGGTGATGACTCGCCAATCAGTAATGATGATATGGCCGTGGTGATACGCCTAGCTGACCAGTTAACTTTCGACATTCCTTGGCAAACTGGCGATGTGGTGCTAGTAGATAATTTTGTCACCATGCATGGTCGCCGACCTTTTGAAGGCCAGCGCAGAGTGCTGGCGTCGCTGGTTGCTTAGAGATTAAATAATGTAAGTTTGGCTTCGAGCGTTTGGTGGTAGCGTTAGTGCACGACGCTTTTCGCCCTATACTGAAGAGTATTCTATTACGCTGATATAGTAGTGTAATCCTGAACTGATGAGAATCCCGTATGCGATGTTATAAAACGATACTGATGATAGTTATTTTTGCGTCTGGTTGCGGGGGTGGTGGTACAGGTTCGCCTTTGCCCTTAGAGCCTCCTGTCGCTCAACTGGCACCGGTGATTACCATGTTCTCGTTTTTGGCGGAGAACAACGCAGACTTAGACACTGATGTTACTCTAACGGTTAACAGCGATAATATTACTGGTAGAATACCAACCAATATCCCTGTTACTGATTTAGTTGCTAGCTTTCAGCACAGTGGGTCTTCAGTCAGTATCACCTCAATCGATCAGCAAAGTGCTAGTACCTCTAATGATTTTTCTACCATTCTTACCTATACCGCCAACGGCTCTGATGGCCAGACGACCGATTATCAGGTCGATTTAACTCGTTTTACAAATCTTCCTGTTGTTTATCTCACCACAGAGTTTTACGCGGCTATTGATTCTAAGGAAGATTATGTCCAAGGCGAGTCCTCCATAGATGGAGGTCGTGACTTTGATGATTTGGCGCCGGTAGAAATGAAAATCCGTGGCAGGGGTAATTCAACCTGGGGCTTGCACCCTAAAAAGCCTTTTCAGATGAAATTGTCGGATAAAGCAGAGTTCCTGGGAATGCCCAATGACAAAAAATGGTTATTTTTAGCAGAATACTCTGATAAAACCATGCTTAGAAATAAAATATCCTTTGAAATGGGCTATATCAGCAACTTGGATTGGACACCTCAAGGTCGCTTTGCCGAGGTATATATAAATGATGAGTACAACGGTACTTACAATGTCACCCAAAAGGTTGAAGAGAGTGATAACCGTGTTCCACTGGGTGATACCGGCTACTTACTTGAGCTTGATCAGTTAGAGCGACTAGACCCAGATGATGTTTATTTTGAAAGCGTTATCACTGAAAAATTCTTAGTCAACATAAAAGAGCCGAACCTCGAACGCAACAGCTCTGAGTATGTTTATATTAAGACGCTAATTAATGATTTCGAAAATGCGATGTTGGGGTCTACTACCATGACATCTTACTTTGCCGTTTCTGAAACAACCTCTGACAATGTTTGGGATGTGAATTTGAGCCAAACGATGACGCTAGTCCCTAACTCTGAGTACAGGGTTTCGTTTAAAGCAAGGTCATCAATTGATCGAACAATGATTGCTGGCCTTGGTTTGTACCATGACCCTTGGACAAACGTAGGTGAGCCTGTAAGTCTGACAACGGCATGGCAAACATTCACATTGACTCAGACCACGACCGATTTTGGAGATAATCAAAGTCGTGTCTTATTTGATATGGGTGGAGATCAAGGCGGAGGGGTCTGGATTGATGATGTGAGCGTTCTTACTGCGGATGGAGTGGAGCTTGTTACTAATGGCGATTTCCAAAGCGGCGAGTCAAGCTGGGCGGGCGGAGCTGCCACTGCAGCCAATATCACGTCCTACCCTAGCGGAGCAGAGGGGTATGCAGAGTATATCGACATCGATAGCTTTGTTGACTGGTATCTTATTAGTGAAATTACTAAGAACGTTGACTCAATGTTTTTCTCGAGCATGTTCTTGAATGTGATGCCCGGCGAGAAAATAAAAATGGGTCCGCTCTGGGATTTTGATCTGTCTTTTGGCAATGTTGATTATGCCGACAGCCGCTATGCGGAAGGTTGGTGGGTCAAGTATCATCCCTGGTATGAGCGCCTCTTCCAAGACCCAGACTTTGTCGACAGAGTCAAAGTGCGGTTTGCCTACTTTAAAGACAATCAAGATTTCATTCTCGACAAAATAGATACCTATGCGCAACAGTTACAATGGGCTCAGCAGGAAAATGACAATAAATGGCAGACCCTTGGCATTTATGTTTGGCCGAACCCTGTGATTTTCGACACCTATCAAGAAGAAGTTGATCACATGAAGGCCTGGTATGTAGATCGAATGACATGGCTCGACAACGCTTTAACGGACCTTTAGAGCAGTTGTTAAACGAGAGATTAAGATGTAGCCTTAATAGGGATTAAAAATTACAGGACGTAAAAACATGAGAATTTTAGTTTTAATCTGCTCTTCGATCATCGGGTTTTCAGCTATCGCCCAGGATGATGGGCTCTCCAGAAAGGGAAATATTACCTTATTTAATGAAGCGCAGAGGTGTTACAAGGCTGCGATTCAGGCTGGTCGCCAAATTACAGAGTCTATAAGGTGTGCAAAGACCTCTCTTGATATTGGATTGTCTTTATTTGAGCCTGATAGCAAAAACATTGCCATACTCACCTACAATTATGGCAAAACGTTGAACGGTGACGAGCGTGATTCAGTCCTTAAAAACGCGCTAGATTTATATGAAAATATTCATGGTAAAGATTCCCCCGAGCTAATTGATCTCTTAATAGATACCGGAAAAGCCACTAGAGCTTTAAGTATCGCAGAAGAAAGCTTTGGAGCAGGATCTATTCTCTATGCTGACACGTTATTGGCAGCAGGGATGAGTGATTATACTGGGCTAAATTTTCAGTCTCGATTTTTAAAGGAGGCTCTTGAAGTCTATAACAATGAGGCAGAAGGCTCCGAGTCGGTGGGGGCGTCACTAGCGAATTTTCAATTAGGCAAAATTAAGATGGCTCTAGAAAAATATAAGTCATCAATACCCTATTTTCTTCAAGCTACCAAGAACGCCTCAATCGCAAGTTATGCGCATGCGTTTCTGGTTGAGGCCTATGATCGTACCAATCAAAAAGCTAAAGCCACCGAGCATGTACTCATCATGGCAAGGCAACCAAATAGAGTTGAGACTGAGAACTATATCCCTCTGTTTATTGGTCAACCTGTTTACCCTATGCAGGCACAAAAGCGGGGTAGAGAGGGTTATGCGGTGGTTGAGTTAACAGTTTCAAAAGAGGGCTTAGCCCTTAACCCCATCGTCATCGAGGAAAAGCCAAAAGGGCAAAAATTCGGCAAAGCAGCCCTAAAAGCAGCCAGCTCGCTAAGGTATGTGCCACGTTTTGTGGATGGTGAGCCTGAGGAAGTACCGGGCGTGCTCTATAAATACACCTTTCAAATGGCGCGTTAGTTAATCTGCCGCCCTTTACCTTCCCAGTAGGGCTTTCTAAGTTCTCGCTTGAGGAGCTTTCCAGTGGGGTTTCGAGGAAGAACGTCGGTAAAGTCGATGCTTTTGGGAACCTTGTAACCGGCAATTTTAGTTCTAGAGTGTGCAATGATCTCTTCTTGAGTAGCGGTCATGCCGGGCTTTAGTACAACAACCGCTTTCACCGCCTCACCCCATTTTTCATCGGGTACACCAATCACCGCCACATCACCAATCGCAGGATGATCAAACAGGGCATTCTCTACTTCAGCCGGGTAGACATTCTCACCACCAGAGACAATCATGTCCTTAATTCTATCGTGAATGTACAGGTAGCCGTCCTCATCAAGGTAGCCGGCATCGCCGGTGTAGAACCATCCGTTTTGAATAGACTTAGCGGTGGCCTCATCATTCTTCCAGTAGCCTTTCATAAGGCTCTTTGAGCGATAAGTGATTTCACCAACCTCATTAGCAGGCATGGTCTGTCCGTCTTCGCCAAGAATACGAACTTCAGCAGTGGGTGCTGGCTTGCCACATGAGCGGAGTTTACCTAGCGCTGGGTCATGATCTTCGGGGGGCAAAATAGTACCTGCGCCGCAGGTTTCAGTGAGACCGTAGACCTGACAGAAATCACATTTAAAAATGTCCTTTGCAGTCATTAAAACGTCTTCAGAAATGGGGCTTGCGCCATACAGAAGAAAATCTAAGTTAGAAAAGTCGCGGTCACGAACCCCTGGAATAGAACTCATGAATAGAATCACTGCAGGTACAAAGAAGGCATATTTAATACGGTATTTCTCGAGTAAATCCAATATAACCACAGGGTCAACGTCTTTGAGAATAACATTCGTCAGTCCCTGCGCTAAGCCAACTAGGCCCACGTTAACGCCAGCAACATGAAAGATAGGCATGGCAACAATGCTTGCTTCACCTTCGTCCCAGTCACCCCAACCGCCATTAGCGGCTTGATCCAGAACATCAAGATAGTTGCCATTGGTCAGCTGCACACCCTTTGGGTGGCCGGTAGTACCACTGGTATAAAGTTGTAATGCATCATCTTCTAAGGCGATGGGCAGCATTGGGTCAGTTGCGTCCTGAGCGTCACGCCACTCTGTATAGGCAGGCCATTCATTGTGGCCGCCATCAATAGCGATAAACTGACGAATTTCACCAATAGATGGCATCACTTGTGCAATCACATCATAAAATTCAGCGCCCACAAACAATATGTCGATACAGGCATTATTCAGGATGTAGGCAATTTCGGGTGCGGCGAGTCGCCAGTTAACACCGGCAATGACTACGTTAGCTTTTGCGGTTCCGGTCATTATTTCAAAATAGTAGTCGCTGTTTTTGCCAATATAGCCAATGCGTGTGCCCGGTTCGCAAGCAGCTTTTATAAGGCCATTGGCGACCTGATTGGCCATATGATCAAGCTCTGAGTAGGTGGTTTCACGACCTTCAAAAATTTGAGCAATTCGGTGGCCATTTATTTTTGCTTGGTAGCGGCTAATGTCAGCAACACAGTTGATTTGATCCAGTGCGATCATAGTTTCTTACCCTCTTTACTATTTTTTACTTTTTGTTTCCCTTAGTTTACCGACAAGAGAAAAGCGCGCAACAAAAACTCGTCGTCAAATATAAGGCGGTTTATGCCTATTATAAAAGGATAATAATGACGAATATAAAAGACAAATATTGTTAAACTAAGCCCAAAGCAGTTAGCCTGCCGTATCTGCATCAATAAAGGTTAAGCTATAATTTAGTCGTGCATAGGCGGCACCAAGAAATACGGGCTAAAGGGCAGACACCACTCGTTATCAAAAAAACATAAGAGGAATAACCATGTCAATGATTGTCAATCGTCGAGATCTCGACTTCGTACTTTATGAAACCTTAGGGTTAGAAAAGATTCTCGAGTCAGAGCGTTATGTTGACTATGATCGTGAATCTCTTGACGCTATGTTAGATCTCTGTCAGACGGTTGCTGAAGATCAGTTTTTAACCTGTGCGTCTAAGCTAGATGCCAATGAACCTAAATTTGTGGATGGAAAAGTCGAAACGATTTCGGAGCTCAAAGATGCTATTGCGGCTTATCAGGAAGCCGGTTTGTGTGCCACCGCCTACGATGCAGACATTGGAGGATTGCAGCTGCCATGGATGATGGATCAAGCGCTTAACGGAATGTTTGTTTGCGCTAACAATCCTGCCCATATTTACCTATTTCTGACTAAGGGCGTCACTAACATGCTCAATGTCTGTGGGTCTGACGAACTCAAGACTAAGTATTTACCTAACCTTGTAGATGGCAAGTGGTTCGGTACCATGTGTTTATCTGAAACTCAGGCGGGTTCGTCGCTTGCAGACATTCGTACTAAGGCTGAGCTAAAACCTGATGGCTCTTACGCGCTTAGCGGCACTAAAATGTGGATATCTGGTGGCGAGCAAGATATTACTGAGAATATTATTCACATGGTGTTGGCAAAAATTCCCGGCTCGCCTTCAGGAGTCAAAGGCATATCTCTATTTTTGGTGCCTAAAAACCGAGTTAATGATGACGGAAGTATTGGGGACTCTAACAACGTAGCGCTGGCCGGTTTAAATCACAAGATGGGCTGTCGCGGTGCGACTAACTGTTTGCTTAACTTTGGTGAGGCTGGTGAGTCAATTGGCTATCTGGTCGGAGAGGCGAATCAGGGTCTGGCTAATATGTTCCACATGATGAACGAGGCGCGTATTTCAGTCGGCATGTCAGCTGTGATGAGTGCACTTGGTGGCTATTTATATTCGTTGGATTATGCGCGAAATCGACCCCAAGGGCGGCCATTGGTTAATCGCAATCCGGAAGATCCGCAAGTGATGATCAGTGAGCACGCAGACATTAAGCGCATGCTAATGACTCAGAAAGCCTTTGTTGAGGGCGCGCAGACCTTGATGTATTACTGTGCTGAGTTAATCGATACTAACAAACTTTCCATTGACCATGCCGGCAACCAGAGGCGTGATTTGCTGCTCGATTTGTTGACGCCTATTTGTAAGTCTTGGCCCTCAGAGTTCTGCCTAGAGGCAAATAAGTTGGCGATACAGGTATTGGGTGGCTATGGTTATACCCGTGAGTATCCCGTTGAACGTCTTTATCGAGATAACCGTTTAAACCATATCCACGAAGGCACTTGGGGTATTCAGGGTATTGATATTCTCGGTCGCAAGGTACGTATGCAGGATGGTGCTGCAGTGAAGATTCTTCGTGAAGAAATGCAGGCAACAATTGATTCGGCGGCAGGGCATTCTCAATTAGGTGTTTTTTGCGGTCAACTCAACGAATACTTAACCCTAACAGAAGAAACCATCGCTGCTGTCGGGCAAGCTACAGATCCATCCTTGGCCCTGGCTAATGCGACTATTTTCTTGGATGCCATGGGGCACTTAGTGATTGCATGGATGTGGCTGAAACAGGCTGTTGCAGCGTTAGAAGGAAAGCAGAAGGGTAATGCTGCAGACGATGCGTTTTACGACGGCAAGGTTGCGGCAATGCAGTTTTTCTTCCGTTACGAACTACCTAAAATTAGGCCAAACCTTTCCTTAGTAGCTGATCTTGATAGTACTTGTTATGACCTTACTGCGGATCAGTTTCTCGGCGTTTAATACTCCCGATCAAGGGTTCAGGCCTTACTTTGCAAGGCCTGAATCACGTCTCTTTTATATCAGGTGACACACTTTTAGTTAAATCATAAGGGCTTAATAGTACTATTGGTCAAAGATATAGTATTGATCTTCCAGTTAGTCCTAAAATTCAAAAACCGCCTTAATTCTGGGTAATTTCCGGTGGTGAGATAGACTAATGAGTCATTCTTTTAGGTTTACACTGGTCTTGGTAAATAAGACACTTGCCAAAATTTACTTCTAATCTAATTGTTACAATATCGCTATTATTTGAGGGTGCCACCAATGTCAGCTTATAAAGCCCCAGTTCAAGAGTTTTCTTTCATCCTTGAAGAGCTCGTCGGTTATGAGAAACATAGTCAATTGCCCGGTTATCAAGACGTGGGTCTGGATATGCTGAACGCTATCTTGCCGGAGGCGGCAAAGTTTTTTGAACAGGTGGTTGCGCCGACAAATCTTATCGCGGATGGACAAAAAACGCATATTGAGAATGGTGGGGTAGTTACGGCCCCCATTTTGGATGGTATTAACGCACAGATGGTAGAAGCGGGTTGGAGTGGGTTGAGTGGTTCAACCGATTACGACGGTTCAGGCTTTCCTGGTGTGGTTGATGTGGCGGTTCAAGAAATGTTGCAGTCGGCCAACATGGGCTTGAGTTTGTTACCCATGCTCACTCGTGGGGTTATTCATGCCATTCACCTATATGGCTCAGAGGATCAAAAGAATACCTATCTGACCAACCTGATCAGCGGAGCCTGGTCTGGGACAATGAATTTGACTGAGCCGCAGGCCGGTTCAGATCTCTCAGCCGTTCAATGCAAGGCTGAACCCAATGGCGAACACTATTTGATCTCAGGCCAAAAAATCTATATTACCTGGGGCGATCATCAGCAAACTGACAACATAATACATCTGGTATTGGCTCGGTTGCCGGGTGCACCTGCCGGAAACCATGGTATTTCACTATTTTTGGTGCCCAAGTTTTTGGTCAATGCCGATGGAACTCCCGGCAAACGTAACGATGTGTATGCGGTGGGTGTCGAACATAAGTTAGGTATTCACTGCAGCCCCACGTGTACCATGGCTTACGGTGACAATGGCGGGGCGGTTGGCTATCTCGTAGGGCCTGAAAATCAGGGCCTAATGTGTATGTTCAGCATGATGAATAATGCCAGACTGTCAGTAGGGCACCAGGGTGTTGCCATAGGCGAACGCGCTTATCAGCAGGCCGTTTGGTATGCCGCTGACCGAGTACAAGGAAAAGTCCAAGGTGTTGAGGGGCGAGCCCCGATTATCCACCATGGCGATGTGAAGCGCATGTTGTTGCAAATGAGAGGTCTGACCGAAGCGGGACGCGCCCTATCGTTCTATACAATAGCGGCTGAGGATCGCAGTAATCATTACACTGACCATGATTTGCAGCAGTACGATCAAAGACTGGTTGAAATTTTAACCCCTCTAGTCAAAGGGTGGTGCACCGAAGTCTCTATGGAGGTTACGTCGCTTGGCGTTCAGGTGCATGGAGGTATGGGCTTTGTAGAAGAGACCGGTGCCGCTCAACACATGCGTGATGCGAGAATTCTACCCATTTATGAAGGCACTAATGGTATTCAGGGATTAGATTTTATTGGTCGTAAATGCTTACGTGACGGGGGAGAGGGGCTGGCCGATCTTCTGGCTGAGATGACAACTACAGCGCAAACCACATCTTCCGGCTGCACCAGCACCAATAGTCTTTTGTTGGCCCTGAAGACAGCGATTGTTCAATGCCAATCGGCTTTAGACCATGTGTTAGCCAATCCAAGTAGTTCGCAGTTTTTAGCCTACAATTTCATGATGTTGTTTGGCAACTCTGTGGGTTATTGGTTGTTAGTTAGGTTGTCTATCGCGGCTAAATCGCACATTGAAAAAGGCAGTGAAGATCGCTTTTATCGTCAAAAAATTGCGACGACGGAGTTTTTTGCATCTCAGCTATTAACGCGTAACGCTGGCTACTTGGGTGCTATTACTGGTGACACTCAAAGCTATGATGAATTTATGGTAGAAGATTTTTACCGTAGTTAAGATTGACGGAGTAGCCGAAGTAATCTTCGGCTACTCCGTCCCTTAAGATCACATGCAACCCATGCCTTCTATCGCTTTCTCTTTCATACCTTCCATGCCTTCCATGCCTTCCATGCCTTTCTCTTCCATGCCTTCCATGCCTTTCTCTTCCATGCCTTCCATGCCTTCCTCTTTCTTTTCTTCCATATCCTTCATGTCTTTCATGTCTTTCATGTCTTTCATGTCTTTCATGTCATCCATGCTATGTGATTCTTGAGATGTTGCTGGATTAGAAAGTAACGCTGTAGTAATTAATGCAAACATTAAAAATTTCATAATAACCTCGAGATATTTGGATAGTTAGAGCAGAACTAGTGTGAGGGCATGATAAGGTTTTTTAAATCGGTTTTTGTTAAAGTTGTGAGCTGAGTCACGCTTAACGCAAAATTAATCGGTATTTTTAGGCAAAAAATTTTGCGGTGATATTTTGAGGGTGTTGCCTAAATAAAGTAAGACAAGGGCACGGCATAAAAGTCACTAGTTAATCGATTAAATGTTGTTGCTTAGGATTAATTCCCTGAATGACTCAGCACCAAGCCAACAACCAGTGCTATGCAAACAATAAAAAGTATAGTGAAGATAAAACCACCTACAACGAACGCGAGGGGGTTACCGCCAGCAAAATCACGTTCACGGTTTTTATCGCTCTGCACGCCAATACCGGCAGCAAGAATACTTAAAACTATAGCGCCTAATCTGGGTTTTTTGTGGTGTTGATTGTCTTCGGGCACTTGATTTCCCTATTGAATGCTATGGTTGCAGAAAGATACTGATCTCTTTGGATGACGGATCAGATTATTGGGCAAAACCCAGCCCAAGACTTTAGCATCAAAAGCCTATTTAGTCACAGTTATAGGGTGCTGGTGGAAAAATTAGTGTGGTTTGATAATCATATTTTGCCAAACCATCCGTATAGCGTAAAATAGACTTATTCTTTGAGCGTATCACGCAACAGGACATCATTATGTTAAATGTAACAATTACAGAGTCAGCCCAAGAATACTTGGCAGGCCTGTTGGATAAACAGAATTGCGAAGGTATAGGTATACGTATGTTTGTGTCGGACCCGGGCACGCCTAAAGCTGAAACTTGTATAGCTTATAGCCGTCCAGGAGAGCACAACGAAGAAGATTTAATTGTCGAGTACGGCAAGTTCAATGGCTACTACGAGCAGCGCAGCATTCCGTTTTTGGATGATGCTAAGGTTGACTTTGCTGAAGATAAATTTGGTGGTCAGCTAACGATTAGGGCCCCCAATTCAAGGTTGCCTAATATCAGTGATGATAGCCCCGTTGAAGACAAAGTTAACTACTTGCTGTACAACGAGATTAATCCTGGGTTAGCGTCGCATGGTGGCGTTGTCTCTCTTGCAGAAATCCATGAGGGATACGCAGTACTTGAGTTTGGTGGTGGTTGCCAGGGTTGCTCAGCGGTTGACCTAACGCTCAAAGAAGGTGTTGAAAAGACCCTGATGGAAAAAATCCCAGAGCTTAAAGGGGTCAAGGATGTCACGGATCACAGTGACACCAGCAATGCCTATATGTAAGCTATATACTATAGGTATTCACTCAATAAAAAAGCCCCGTAGTTACTGATCTACGGGGCTTTTTTATTGAGCCAGTTAAAAGCCAGAAGCTAGCCAATAACTCTCACCGGCACAGCTTGTGGCTCAACACTCAGGTCTGCTGAAGGTGGCACGAAGTCGGTCAGGTTAATGCCCTGAACGGAGGCTTTGTACTCTTCGATGGTTGGGATACGGCCCAAGATGCTAGACAGTACAACCATTGGCGTAGAGGCCAGCAGTGACTCACCCTTTTTCTCATTAGTATCTTCAACCACACGGCCTTGGAACAGGCGAGTAGAGGTAGCCAGTACCGTATCGCCTTTAGCAGCCTTCTCTTGGTTACCCATACACAGGTTACAACCCGGGCGCTCTAAGTACATAATGTTCTGGTACTGCGTACGAGCGGCGCCTTTAGGATCGGCATCGTCAAATTCGAAACCGGCGTATTTCTGTAGCAGTTCCCAGTCGCCTTCGGCCTTCAACTCATCAACGATGTTGTAAGTGGGTGGCGCAATAACCAGCGGTACTTTGAAGTTGATCTCGCCTTGAGTTTCAAGGTTGCGCAACATCTGAGCGATGATCTGCATGTCGCCTTTGTGCACCATACAAGAACCGACAAAGCCCAGGTCAATGGTTTTGGTGCCGCCGTAATAAGACACTGGACGGATAGTATCGTGGGTATAGCGCTTAGAGGCGTCTTCGTTATTTACGTCCGGGTCAGCAATCATTGGCTCGTCGATTTGGTCCAGATCAACAATCACTTCTGCGAAGTACTTGGCATTGTTATCTGGAGCCAGAGCAGGGTTCTCTCCCGACTGGATTTCAGCGATACGCTTGTCAGCCAGATCGATAAGGCCTTGCAGCATACTCACATGGTTTTCCATACCCTTGTTGACCATGATCTGGATACGGCTCTTAGCCAGTTCCAGCGATTTGACCATGGTTTCATCGTTAGAGATACAGATAGAGGCTTTTGCCTTCATCTCTGCAGTCCAGTCGGTGAAGGTGAAAGCTTGGTCGGCCAGTAGAGTGCCGATCTGTACTTCGATGATACGACCCTGGAATATGTTCTCGCCGTTGAACTGCTTGAGCATCTGCGCCTGAGTGGCGTGCACCACATCGCGGAAGTCCATGTGGCTCTTCATGCCGCCCTTGAAGGTAACCTTCACAGACTCAGGAATCGGCATAGCTGATTCACCGGTAGCTAGTGCTACAGCTACGGTGCCCGAATCTGCGCCAAAAGCAACGCCCTTGGACATACGGGTATGTGAGTCACCACCGATGATGATGGCACGGTCGTCCACGGTGATGTCGTTCAACACTTTGTGGATTACGTCGGTCATAGGGTGGTAAGCGCCCTTAGGGTCGCGCGCGGTGATCAGACCGAAATTGTTCATGAACGACATCAGCTTGGGAATGTTGGCTTTTGCCTTGCTGTCCCAAACAGAAGCGGTGTGACAGCCAGACTGATAAGCACCGTCAACACTTGGCGAGATCACAGAAGCCGCCATGGCTTCCAGTTCCTGACAAGTCATAGGGCCAGTGGTGTCTTGAGAACCGACGATGTTCACTTTAACGCGAACGTCAGAACCGGCGTGCAGCGGGGTATTAGAAGCTACGCCCAGAGCGTTCCTGTTGAAAATCTTCTCAACAGCGGTCAGACCTTGGGCCTCAATAGAAATTTCTTTCGATGGTGCGTAAACCAGAGCGGGTTTAACCCCCAAAACATTAGCTGCAATGGTCTGCAGCTTCTTGCCGAAGACAACAGCGTAAGAACCGCTAGCCTTCATGAATTCAACTTTTTGCGGTGTGAACGCAGAAGAAACGTCCGCCAGCTCTGTGTCGCCGTTGTAGAGCTTGTGCTCTTTGGTGTTAATAGTAAGTACGGTGCCGGTAGCCACTGAATAAGCCTCTTCCAGCACGGCATCGCCATTATCGTCAAAAACGGTGTCGCCTTTTGCGTCTACTTTCTTAACCCAGTTTTTCAGGTCGAGACCGATGCCACCGGTAACGTCAACGGTGGTCAAAAAGATTGGAGAGATACCGTTGGTACCTGCAACAACTGGAGCGATGTTGATGAATGGTACATATGGGCTCGCTTGCTTACCGGCCCACAGGGCAACGTTGTTGACGCCGGACATACGTGAAGAGCCCACTCCCATGGTGCCTTTCTCAGCGATTAGCATTACTTTGGCGTTCGGGTGTTTCTTCTGCAGCTCAACGATTTCCTGCTGGGCTTCGGGGGTCGCCATACACTGGCCATGCAGTTCACGGTCAGCACGTGAGTGCGCTTGATTACCTGGAGACAGCAAGTCAGTGGAGATGTCGCCTTCGCCGGCGATATAAGTGACGATTTCAATGGTCTCGTCGATTTCTGGCAGTTTGGTAAAGAACTCGGCTTGTGCGTAGCTCTCTAGGATCTCTTTAGCGATGGCGTTACCGGCTTTAAAAGCGGCGGTCAGGCGATCGGTATCGACTTCGTACAAAAATACCTGAGTTTTCAGAACCTCAGCGGCTGGTTTGGCAACGACTGCATCGTTAGACAGAGCAAGATTGAGCAGAACTTCAATAGAGGGGCCGCCTTTCATGTGCGAGAGCAGTTCGAAGGCAAATTCTGCTGTGATCTCTGCAACGACAGATTCACCCAGAATAATTTCTTTCAAAAATTGTGCTTTCACCCCAGCAGCACTGGTTGTGCCTGGCAGCGCATTGTAAATGAAGAACTTCAGAGAATCTTCCCGCTGCTCATTCCCGGTGTCTTTGATTTGGGCAATAATCTCTGCCAGCAAATCAGCACTGTCAATTGGCTTTGGATTTAATCCTAGGTCCTTTTTACGGGTGGCGACTTCATCCATGTACTCTGAATATAAGTTCATTTAAATCTCCCACGGCAGGTTTCTAGCACGGTGTGCTTCTCCTTATTGTTTCATTAATATAGTAATTCTAGGCCATAAATGGCTCTTATTTTCGCGAGAAATTATACGTTAATCCGTAGTTTAGTTATAGGCTTAAAGTATATAACCGCTATTAGTCTTAATTGTTAGGGCGACTGTGAGTCCAAGCAAATACATACGATGTGACTTTGTTCATCGGGTTTTAGAGTAGACTAAGGCAATGCTCAGGTACTGCCAATCAATAGCGCAAAAACGTGCACTAAAAACGTGATAAAAATACCAGAGTGTCGAGTAATGTTATCAGGTAAAAAAATTACACAAGGCTCTGTCAGTTAAAACGATTAGATTAATATTTATTGGGTTAACAAAACCATAATTTAAGGTTAGAGTCCACAGCCAAGAGCTACTTGGTTAGTGCGTACACAAAATTTAGCATACTAATGAGGTGTAAAGCCTCTGCTGAGATAACATTTCGTTACGGCAATTTAAAATGAATAGCAATAAAAGGCTATTGAGACCTGGCAGCAGGCTCAGCCAGTTAGAGAGCATGCTCCTACAACCCTATGAAACGATATGGGATTGTTGCTGTGACCATGGTTTACTTGGCATGTCCCTACTCAAGAGGGAGCGTGCTGGAGAGGTTATTTTTGTCGATGTTCTGGCCGAGCAAATGAAAAGGTTGGAAGCAACGTTAAGAAAAAATTGTCCACCTGATAAATATACATGGCAAGTTTGCTGCGATGATGTCAAAAACATTGTTGTGCCCAATAGTGATTCACAGCTATTTATTATTGCGGGTGTCGGCGCCCGCCAAACTATTGAATTCATTAGTAGCCTATCTGTATCTGCACCTGATACGGCATTTGATCTGTTAATTTGTTGTGTTCATGGGAATTATTCAGTTCGAGACGCATTAATTAATAGTGGCTTTAAGTTAAAAGATGAGCGTATTATTTTTGAAAACAATCGCTTTTATGAAGGTATTTATGTGTCTAAAAGCGCAGATGATGAAATCCTCAATACCGGCAATAAAATGTGGGATTGGTCAGATGTAGACCACCAACAATACTGGCAGCGGATCGTCGGCCACTATCGCCAAAAAGCGAAAAACGACCCAGCACAGTACCAGCCGATTATTAGCAGTTATGAGGCGTTACTGGCCTCAATCAGTAATATTTAGAGTCCTAATATTGCGATTAAATAGTGTCGTAAAGCCAGGGCTGGGAGAAAAATGAAGATCGGATTGACATGGCGAAGTTCTAGTTGACAGAATGGCGCCTTAAATGAGAGCTCATGTTCAGGTTGAATGGGTACCAAAGGTTACTACTAAGATAATTATTTATGACTGATATCCAACATATTGAGGCTTTTTTGCCTTGCGCTACGCCCGATCTATGGTTAAAAAACGCCTTGAATAATCAGGCCGTCATGCTGGTCGATCATGCCAACTGTGAGAAAAAGGCAGCGAGTACTGCGCTCAATTTGATCTATCGCTATACCGATAACTTTGAGTTGTTGAACAAAATGTCACGATTGGTGCGAGAAGAGATGCGCCATTTTGAGCAAGTGATCAAAATCATGAAACGGCGCGATATTCCCTACCAGCACATTTCTGCGTCTCGTTACGCTGCCGGTCTTAGGGAAGTGGTTCGTAAGGATGATCCCGGCCGTCTGGTGGACGTACTTATTGTCGGAGCATTTATTGAAGCGCGATCTTGCGAGCGGTTTGCTAAAATTGCGCCACATTTAGATAACGAATTAAAAGAATTTTATCAGTCCTTACTTAAATCTGAAGCTCGCCATTACCAAGATTACCTAGCTTTAGCGACAAAAGCCGCGGGCAATGAGTCTATTGACCAACGTATAGCCGTAATATCACAATGTGAGCAAGAGCTAATTGAAGCACCTGACACTGAATTTCGCTTTCACTCTGGTCCTGTCGGTTAATCACCTAGGGCACAAATACTCTCGCCCGAACTCTAATGCAAAGGAATTAATATGAAAGTGAAAAGCTGGTCTATTGTCATAGGCGGTTGTTTGAGTGTCGTGCTGGCATTGTCTGTTTTCAAATACAACCAGATTCAAGCAGCTATTGCTTTTGGAAATTCGTTCCCTGAGCCCATGGAATCAGTCGAGCTGGCTATTGCTAAGCAAGTGAACTGGCAGAAGACGGTCATGGCAACAGGTGAGGTGGTTGCAAAGAGCTCGGTTGATTTGAGTAATGAATTGGCTGGGCGTATCGGAAAAGTAGGTTTTGAGCCAGGCGCCCAAGTCAGCAAGGGACAGCTTTTGTTGAGTTTTGATATTGCCGAGGAGCTCGCACAGCGTGACGCAGCGATCGCCAACGCTACGATCGCAAGGTTATTGCTGGAGCGCAACACGGCACTTTCGAAGACGGGGGTTGCTTCGCTAGAGGCACTAGATAATGCCACTGCGCAGTTTAAGGCAGCGTCAGCTAAAGTCGCAGCGTTAGATGCGACGATTGCGAAAAAAACACTGCTGGCGCCTTTTGACGCCAACACTGGATTGCACGAATTAAAACAGGGTCAATATCTTGCGGCGGGTACGATAATTACACGATTAGTTGGTATCGAAAGCAAACTTTGGATCGATTTTAACCTGCCACAACAACAGGCGAGTCTGGCGGTCGGAGATAGTGTCAGTATGGTAGGTTATCCTGAAAGTGAAGCGATTGTTATCGCACGAGATTCTTGGGTTGATTCACAGTCGCGTAACGTACGTTATCGTGCGGAGGCGAACGCCCATAGGGGTCTCTTGCCCGGCGCTTTTGTGCGCGTTAACGCAAAACTTGGAGAAATTTCTCGTCTGATAGAAGTGCCAGCATCAGCTATTCGCTATGACGCGATGGGTGCCAATGTGTATGTGTTAAATCCCTCGGAAGAGGGGGCCGATGCCCCTGAGCGAGCTTCAAGGCGGGCAGTTGAGCTGGGCTCGGAAAACGATCAGAAAGTGCTGGTGTTGAGTGGATTGAGCATCGGCGAGAGGGTTGCGGCCAATGGTTCTTTCAAATTGCGTGAGAATATCCTTGTTAATGCCGTTGTGACCAGCGCGGTGCTTAAAGCTACTGCCCCGTTAATGGAATAAGCATAATGAGTATTCAATCGAAGCAACTAGCAGACAATCTAGAAGATAAAAGATTAAGTAAACCAAAGTGGACTGACGTTTTCATTCATCGGCCGGTGCTATCTATTTCCATTTGCATTATGTTGGTATTGATGGGCCTAAAGGCCGCTTCAAATCTTCCTGTCTCACAGTTCCCGCAAATTGAAAGTTCGTCGCTGGTCATCAGTACTCCGTATGTTGGTGCGCCAGCGGATGTCGTGCAAGGTTTTGTGACTGATCCCATTGAGCGAGCTGCCTCGACTGTGCCTGGCATCGATTACATCGATTCAGTCACTACCGCAGGCTTTAGTGTGGTCACCGTTTGGTTAAACCTTAATGAAAACAGCACAAGCGCACTGGCAGAGTTGTCAACTCGTCTTGACCAAATCCGTTTTGAGTTACCAGTAGGCGCTGAAGATCCGTCAGTTGAGGTATCCAGGGCAGACCGCCCCAATGCCGGTTTTTACCTAGATGTGGTGTATGAGGGTATTAGCCGAGCAGAAGCCACTGATTATCTTAGTCGTCGGGTCACATCTATACTCGCCGCTATTCCCGGTGTTCAGCGTGTTGCTCTGCCTGGCGGGAGACTGCCAGCGATGCGCGTCTGGCTCAAGCCCGATCAGATGGAGGCCTTCAATTTAAGTGCCACCGAGATTGAAGCGGCACTGCGCAGTAATAATGTTATTGCCACCATGGGGCGTACAGAGAATTCATCGCAGAGAATTGATTTACTTGCCAATACTGCGCTGCAGAGCGTTGATGATTTTCGTCGATTGGTGATACGTGAAACAAATGGGATTCAGGTGCGGTTAGGGGATATCGCACGGATCGGTTTGGGCGAAGAAGAAGGGACAACAGATGCGCGTATAAATCAGCGGCAAACTATCTTTATTTCGGCTTGGCCCTTGCCGGGTGCTAACGAAATAGCCATTGCAGACCGCCTTTATACGGTAATTGATGAGATTAATCCGACCCTCCCCAAGGGGATGAGTATCCAAGTCGGCTACGACATCACTACCTATATGCGTGATGCACTCAAAGAGATTTTTATCACTCTAATAGAGACGGTACTGTTAGTCGGCATTGTGGTGGTGGCGTTTATGGGCTCTTTACGCACAGCCCTAGTCCCGTTGGTTACCATCCCTATTTCATTGTTAGGGGCCATAGCAGCAATGTCTCTAATGGGTTTTTCGCTAAATCTGCTGACAGTTTTAGCGATTGTGCTATCCGTAGGTCTCGTGGTCGATGATGCCATCGTAGTGGTGGAGAATGTTGGTCGGTTTATGCGTGAAGGGATGAGTCGCACTGAGGCGGCCTTGAAAAGTTCTCGCCAGTTGTTAGCCCCAATTGTAGGAATGACATTAACGCTGGCGGTGGTTTACGCCCCAATAGGGTTTTTATCTGGTTTAACCGGAGTGTTATTTAAAGAGTTTGCCTTTACCTTGGCAGTTGCAGTATTGATTTCAGGCGTGGTAGCGATAACGCTTTCGCCGATCATGAGCGCGTATGTTTGTGCTGAAGGAGGCCAAGAAGGGCGCTATACGCGTTGGGTCAATGCGCGTTTCTTAATGCTACAAAACCGCTATAAAAAAATGCTCGACGTCACCCTTGCTAATAACGCACAGATTGCCGTTGTCGCGATCTTTTTTACGCTGTTAATACTCCCATTTTTCGTGCTCTCTAAGCAGGAATTAGCGCCCACCGAAGATCAGGGCTCGATATCGGTCATTACCAGCGGCCCTCCAGAAGCCTCTCTGGACTACACGACGAGGTACATGGGTGATGTTGTGGATGCAATGGCGTCATTGCCAGCAACGGCAGATATGTGGCAGATAGTGTTGCCATCGAGCAGCTTTGGCGGTCAAAATTTCGTCGAATATAATAAGCGTGATGTTACGGTTCATGATCTGCGCTGGCAAACCTTTGCTAACTTGTCTGGAGTAACCGGCGTTAAGAGCTTTCCAATACTCAGCCCGGCCTTACCCACAGCAGGTAATTTTGATATTGAGCTGGTCGTGCAGTCTACAGACAGTCCTGAAGTCGCACTACCTTACGCTGAAGCGATGGTGGCAGCAGCTTATGCCAGCGGTGTTTTCATGTTTGCTGATACCGACTTGCGCATCGATTTACCCCAGGCTAAGTTTGAAATTGATCGTGAGAAAGTAGCTGACTTGGGGATGAATCTGAGTGATATTAGTCGCCAAGTGAGCTTTCTTTTATCCGGCAATTATGTGAATCGATTTGATTTCAGTGGAAAGGCCTACCGCGTGATTCCAATGATTGATCGACAGTTGCGCTCAGATCCCGATATGTTGATGGACATTAAGATTCGCACCGCGACCGGAGATCTTGTCCCACTGTCGGCGATTGCCAAGTTAACGCGAACTGCGGCACCGCGGTTTTTGGGTAAGTTTGAGCAGAAAAACTCTTTTCGAGTGTTTGGCGGCGTTATTCCTGGTATGACACGAGAGCAGGCGCTGACTGCTCTTGAGCTAGCCGCGAGCGATATATTACCCAATCATTACACGCTGGACTATGCTGGAGAATCAAGACAGATGCGAGCGGAGGGCAATACACTTATAGGGGTTCTGGGTATTGCCTTAATCGTGGTGTTTTTTGTTTTAGCTGTGCAATTTAATAGCTTCCGAGATCCGCTGATTGTAATTGTAGGTTCAGTCCCATTGGCATTTTCTGGCGCTATGTTATTTACCTTTTTAGATTTAACCAGTATTAATATTTATTCGCAGGTGGGCTTTATAACGCTCGCGGGTTTGATTTCTAAAAATGCCATTTTAATCGTTGAATTTGCCAACCAAATGCAGGCTACGGGGTTAAGTAAGTTAGACGCAATTAAACAGGGTGCGGCAACACGTTTGCGTCCTGTACTGATGACGACAGGCGCTACAGTTTTGGGTCATCTACCTTTGGTTTTAGTGGTGGGTTCCGGTGCTGAAGCGCGCAATAGTATTGGTATTATTCTAGTTGCCGGTATGGTGGTTGGAACGCTGTTCACACTGTTTGTGTTGCCGACAGTTTATCTTTGGTTATCCTCAGATCATCATACAGATCAGCAAGTTGAAAAGTTGGTTGCGGCTGAAGCAATATAAATCGATATTTGGAAGTTGGTAGTTATAGTCTCGGGTCAGTATTAATTATCTAGGCATTTTTAGAGCGCAAAAAAAAGAGAGGCAGTTTTGGCTGCCTCTCTCTCTTATTTCTTAACCGAAAGTTTCCGTTAAATTAACGCTCGTCAATCGGTGTGTAGTCTCGCACATCAGCCCCGGTATAGAGTTGGCGAGGACGGGCAATTCGGTAGGGGTGAGTAATCATTTCGTTCCAGTGTGAGATCCAGCCAACGGTACGGCCAGTAGCAAAAATCACGGTGAACATTTCCTCAGGAATACCCATGGCCTTCAATATAATACCTGAGTAGAAGTCGACATTTGGGTACAGCTTTTTACTGACAAAGTAGTCATCTTCAAGAGCAATCTTTTCAAGTTTCTTAGCCAGTCTAAATAGCGGATCGTTCTCTACGCCAAGCACTTCAAGAACCTCATCACAGGTTTGACGCATGACAACAGCTCGTGGGTCATAATTCTTATATACACGATGGCCAAAGCCCATCAAGCGGAATGGATCGTTTTTGTCTTTGGCTTTAGCAATATATTCTTCAATATTATCTTCATGGCCAATCTCATCAAGCATGCTCAGAACGGCTTCGTTAGCCCCTCCATGCGCAGGCCCCCAAAGAGCCGCGATACCAGCCGCAATACAGGCGAACGGATTAGCGCCTGATGAGCCAGCCATGCGAACCGTCGACGTCGAGGCATTTTGCTCATGGTCGGCATGTAATAAGAAAATTCTGTCCATTGCCTTGGCAAGGGCAGGATGACATTCATACTTCTCACAGGGTGTTCCAAACATCATATGCAGGAAGTTCTCAGAATAAGAGAGCGTATTGTCGGGGTATACATAAGGCTGGCCAACAAAATGCTTGTAGCACATAGCGGCGATCGTCGGCATTTTTGCAATCAAGCGGTGCGCTGATATTGTTCGGTGTTCTTGATCGGTAATGTCCAGCGAGTCATGGTAAAAAGATGACATCGCTCCGACTAGGCCACACAACATAGCCATTGGGTGAGCATCATATCTAAAGCCACTGATGAAATGCTCCATCGAGCGGTTCACCATGGTGTGATATTTAATGGTATGTTCAAATTTCGCTTTTTGCTCAGCATTTGGCAGAGCACCCTCAAGGAGCAGGTAGCAGGCTTCGATGTAGTCCGACTTGTCGGCAAGCACTTCAATCGGATAGCCTCGATGAAGAAGAATTCCTTTCTCACCATCGATGTAAGTAATATCAGATTGGCAGGACGCTGTTGCAGTAAAGCTAGGGTCATAAGTAAAGTACCCATGGCTACCTAGAGTTCCGATATCAATGACATCTTGCCCTCTTGTACCCTTTAGAACGGGCAACTCGATAGGGGTTTCGCCATCGATTGTCAGCGTAGCTTTACGATCTGTCATATTTGTTCCTCAAAAAACTTACTTGTTTGGTCAAAAACTCAGCCCGCAACTATAAATGCTCAGCGAAAATTGTCAACCAATGGCATGCAGTCTACGGAGTGCTTAGGCTATTAAAGTAAGGCAGGTTGGGCGTTAGGGATAACCAACATTCATTGTTTGAATGTTCTTAACAGTTAAGTTGCCGTAAAAGTCAGTCAGACAGAGTATAGCTGCAATAGCGTGTACAGTAGTTGTGTGTCAAAGGGTAACTTTGAGTCCAGCACCTGCCAAAGGTATTTGAAATTGAATCCCCTTGTCATTATACTGCGCCGAATCAAAGACGGGCACTCCGCACTCGTAGGACGAACCCGCTAGATACTCAATTTTAGGCTAAAATCAATGACAGAGTTGCTTTACTTCGGTGAACAACCAAAAGGTGATGCGTGGTAGATAAAAAAAGACCAGTTAATCTCGATATTGGAACAATGAAGCTTCCAATTACCGCTTACGTATCTATCCTGCACAGGGTTTCAGGGGTGGCTACTCTTTTCGCGTTGGCAATCCTTCTGTGGCTTTTCGATCAAAGCCTTGCGTCACAGCAAAGCTTTGACGCAACATCGAATATATTGTCATCTCCGCTTGCTCAGTTCCTGATATGGGGTAGCCTCGCCGCTATTACCTATCACACGGTGGCTGGCATCCGGCACCTCATTATGGATCTTGGGGTTGGTGAAGAAAGCTTTAACAGCGGCAGAATAAGTGCGTGGATCGCGGTCGCGGTAGCTGTAGCCTTGATAGCGGCTCTAACAGGCTGGGTGATCTTATGATGGACTTTCTTGCTCGATTTACATTTACAGGGCCCAGTAACTGGATAATTCAGCGCATCACTGCAATTGTGATGGCCGCCTACTTATTTTTTATAGTCGGATACTTAATAACTAACCCAGCACTGACCTACGATCAATGGTCCGAACTCAATAATCTTTTGTTGATGCGTGTATTTACACTCGTTACCGTAGCGGCGGTTGCCTTCCATGCATGGATTGGTATGCGGTGCGTTTTAACTGACTATATTACAGTCAGATTGATAGGGCCAAAAGCAAATGGGCTCCGTAACACTTTGCAGTTAGGGTTAGCACTCATAATCCTCTTTTATTTAGTGTGGACAATCAAAATTCTCTGGGGACTTTAATTGAATGGGTAGTTTAAGAAAAATGAGTTTTGACGCTGTCATTGTTGGCGGCGGTGGGTCAGGTATGCGTGCAGCTCTGCAGTTGGCGCAATCAGGTTACAAAACAGCAGTTATTACTAAGGTATTCCCCACTCGCTCTCACACGGTTTCTGCACAAGGCGGTATTACGTGCGCTATCGCCAGTGATGATCCCAATGATAAGTGGGAATGGCATATGTATGACACCATTAAGGGGTCAGACTATATTGGGGACCAAGAAGCCATAGAATATATGTGCCAGACCGGTCCTGAGGCTATTTTTGAGCTTGAGCACATGGGTTTGCCGTTTTCACGAACAGAAGAAGGGCGGATTTATCAGCGTCCCTTCGGCGGTCAGTCTAAAGACTTTGGTGCCGGTGGACAGGCAGCGCGAACCTGTGCGGCTGCGGACAGAACCGGTCACGCCTTGTTACATACTCTGTACCAAGGAAATTTGAAGAATAAAACTGTCTTTCTGAATGAGTGGTTTGCCGTTGATATCGTCAAAAATGCTGACGGTGCTGTGGTTGGTGTGGTGGCTATTGATATTGAAAGTGGAGAGACGGTTTTTGTAGAGTCAAAGGCGACAGTGTTTGCTACGGGTGGCGCTGGCCGTATTTATGCATCAACTACCAATGCACATATCTGCACCGGTGACGGCGTTGGAATGGCATTGCGTGCAGGATTTCCGGTCCAAGATATTGAGATGTGGCAGTTCCACCCCACCGGCATTCATGGTGCTGGAACGCTAGTTACAGAGGGTTGCCGCGGAGAAGGTGGCTACCTCATTAATAAAGATGGTGAGCGGTTTATGGAGCGTTATGCGCCAAATGCCAAAGATCTTGCCGGTCGAGATGTGGTTGCTCGCTCAATGGTGCTGGAGATTCTTGAAGGTCGTGGTTGTGGGCCAGATGGCGATCATGTTTACCTCAAGCTAGACCATCTCGGTGAAGAGATGCTCAATGCAAAACTGCCGGGTATTCTTGAGCTTTCACGCACCTTTGCTCATGCAGACCCAGTGAAAGAACCTATTCCTGTAGTACCTACCTGTCACTACATGATGGGTGGCATTCCGACTAACGTTGACGGCCAGGCTCTAACGATCGATAGAGAGGGCAAAGATACGGTCATTGAGGGCTTTTATGCCTGCGGCGAAGCAGCCTGTGTGTCTGTGCATGGCGCCAACCGTCTGGGCGGTAATTCGCTGCTTGATTTGGTGGTCTTTGGTCGTGCGTCAGGTATCTTTATTGAGAAGCAGCTGAGTGCGGGTATTACGCTTAAAGAAGCCACTGAGGAAGATATTCAGCGGGCTATGGTTGGCTTGAATAAAATTAATCAGTCTAGCGGTGGTGAAAACGCTGCGGTTTTACGCGCTGAGTTGCAAACGATTATGCAGAATTATTTTGGTGTATTCCGACGTGGCGATTACATGAAGACCGGCATCGAAAAGCTAGACAAGCTCCGTCTACGGGTTGAAAATGTCTATCTTGATGACAAGAGTAACGCATTTAATACAGCTAGGCTTGAGGCTCTCGAGCTACAGAACTTGTTCGAAACGGCCTATGCTACGGCTATTTCTGCTGAAGGGCGCACCGAAAGTAGGGGGGCGCACGCCAGAGAGGACTTTCAGGAGCGTGATGATGAAAACTGGTTGTGCCACTCAGTTTATTTCCCGGAAAGTAAGAAAATTGGCAAGCGGCCGGTTAACTTTACCTTGAAAACGCGTGAACCCTTTGAACCACAAATTCGTACCTACTAATATTGCGAGATGAGAGTTTAGATTTATGTTGAATGTAAGTATTTATCGCTATAACCCAGAAGTTGATACTGAGCCCTTCATGCAGGACTTTGAGTTTGATACTCAAGGTAAAGATCTGATGGTGCTCGACGTGCTTGAGAAGCTTAAAATTCAGGATCCGTCACTGGTATTTAGACGCTCTTGTCGTGAAGGCGTCTGTGGCTCTGATGGAGTGAATATCTCAGGTAAAAATGGTTTGGCTTGCATAACGCCTCTGTCTGAATGCGTGAGAGGGGACAAGTTAGTGATTCGTCCGCTTCCAGGCTTACCAGTCATTCGTGATTTGGTGATCGACATGAGTCAGTTCTACGCTCAATACGAGAAAATCCAACCGTACATGATCAACAACTCTCCGCCCCCCGCTATTGAGCGGTTGCAAAGTCCCGAAGAGCGTAAAAAGCTTGATGGTCTTTACGAGTGCATCCTTTGTGCCTGTTGTTCTACCGCGTGCCCATCGTTTTGGTGGAATCCTGAGAAGTTCATCGGCCCGTCGGGTTTGCTACAGGCATATCGTTTCTTGGCAGACAGCAGAGATACTGCTACTGAAGAGCGATTGGCGAATCTAGATGATCCCTTTAGTGTGTTCCGCTGTCATGGAATCATGAATTGCGTCCAAGTGTGCCCTAAGGGTCTAAACCCGACTAAGGCTATTGGCCATATACGCAATATGTTGATCCGCAACGCGGCCTAAACGACTCAGTTCACTATAAAAGTGTAATTTTGCCGATATTTTACTAGCCGTAGGCCTCTTTCGGCTTTAAAATGGCGGCAAAATCTGATGTCAAAAAGGAAATATCATCAATGCCTGAGGGCCTAATGGAGCAACTCCTCAGCTCCTCCCACTACTCTGGTGGAAACGCAGCCTACATTGAAGGACTCTACGAAACTTACCTGCACGATCCAAATGGTGTGCCGGAGGAGTGGAGCAGCTTTTTTGACTCTCTACCGCGGACCAATGGGTCAATCGCGCCGGATATATCTCACGATACTATAATTCAACACTTTGAGCTCCTCGGTCGGCGTCAAGCGCGACCAACACCTGCTCCAGGGTCTGGCGGCATTCATCTTGAGCATGAGCGTAAACAGGTTAAGGTTGTTCAGTTAATCAGTTCGTACCGTTTTCGGGGTCATCAGCAAGCTAGATTAGATCCATTGGGCATTATGGTTCGAGAAGATGTTGCTGATCTGCAGTTGCATTTTCATGGATTAACCGACGCTGACCTTGATACAACATTTCAGACAAGTCCTCTCTATATCGGTAAGCAAGAAGCACCGTTGCGGGAAATTATCGAGGCACTGGAAGAGACATATTGTGGTGATCTTGGCCCAGAATTCATGCATATCACCTCCTTCGCTGAAAAGCAGTGGTTAGCTCAGCGATTCGAGAGCGTGCGCTCCAAGCCAACCTATGGTGATGAGGCGCGAATTGACGTGCTTAACCGGTTAACGGCGGCTGAGGGTTTAGAGAAGCATCTAGATTCCAAATATCCAGGTACCAAGCGTTTCGGTCTGGAAGGCGGCGAGAGCCTCATTCCTCTGCTGGACTGCCTAGTGCGACGCTCCGGTGAATACGGCGCCAAAGAAATTGTCATGGCGATGGCTCACCGCGGTCGTCTGAATGTGCTGGTTAACATACTCGGCAAAAATCCAGCTGAGATGTTTGAAGAGTTCGAAGGCAAGCGCCTGGTTAATACCTCCGGTGATGTTAAATATCATCAAGGTTTTTCCTCGAACGTGATGACCCCGGGTGGGGAAGTGCACATGGCCTTGGGTTTCAACCCATCACATCTTGAGATATCGTGCCCAGTCGTGGTTGGCTCAGGTCGAGCGCGCCAAGATCGGCGTAACGACCCTACGGGTCAAAAAGTTGTGCCCATTTTAATGCATGGCGACGCAGCTTTTGCCGGTCAGGGCGTGGTTATGGAGACATTTCAGCTCTCTCAGACTCGCGCTTACAAGACTGGCGGCACCATTCATATCGTTATTAACAATCAGGTTGGCTTTACTACGAGTAGGCAGGACGATGCTCGCTCAAGTGAATACTGTACTGATGTAGCGAAAATGGTCGGCGCACCGATTCTTCACGTCAATAGCGATAACCCAGATGCAGTGATGTTTGCCGCCATGTTGGCAACAGATTATCGTTACGAATTTGGCAAAGATGTGGTCATTGACTTGGTCTGTTACCGGCGTCGTGGTCACAACGAGACTGATGAGCCATCATCGACTCAGCCATTAATGTATGACGTGATTCGCAAGCACTCTACGACACGCACGCTGTATGCCCATAAATTGATTGCCGAAGGGGTGGTTGAAGAGAATCAAGCCAATGAAATGGCTAACATCTATCGTGCCAGCCTTGATAAGGGCGAGTTTGTTGTGCACAACCTAGTGCGCGAACCTGACACCACTTTGTTTGTAAATTGGGAGCCGTATCTCGGACATGATTGGCGTACTGAGGGTAACACCGCAATAGAATTAAAGCAGTTGCAAGAAGTGGCCACTAAAATCACCACGGTTCCCGATGGCATTGTCGTTCAACGTCAAGTAGCCAAAATTTATGATGACCGTCGCAAGATGGCTGGCGGCGCACTGCCGTTAAATTGGGGAATGGCTGAGCTTTTAGCCTACGGTACTCTGCTTAAAGAGGGCTATCCGATTCGTTTTACCGGTCAAGATGTTCGCCGTGGTACATTCTCTCACCGTCATGCAGTAGTCTTTAACCAAAAAGATGGCGAAGCTTATCTGCCGCTGGCAAATATGTACGACGAACAGCCACGCTTTGATATTTATGACTCGGTACTGTCTGAAGAGGCGGTGCTAGCCTTTGAATATGGTTATGCCACTACCGCCCCCAAAGGACTTATTATCTGGGAAGCACAGTTTGGTGATTTCGCAAACGGTGCTCAGGTTGTTATTGACCAGTTTATTGCCAGTGGCGAGCACAAGTGGGGTCGTCTTTGCGGCTTGACCATGATGTTGCCGCATGGTTTCGAAGGGCAGGGCCCAGAGCATTCATCAGCGCGACTTGAGCGGTTCTTGCAGTTGTGTGCTGAACACAACATGCAAATATGTAATCCCACCACGCCGGCACAAATTTTTCACCTGTTGCGGCGTCAGGCAATCAGGCCTATGCGGCGACCGCTAGTCATTATGAGTCCGAAATGGATTTTGCGGCACAAATTGGCAACCTCATCGCTTGAAGAACTCAGCCATGGTCACTTCAATAATGTAATGTCTGATCCCAGTGTTGATCCGGCGGCTGTAAAACGCATTATTTTGTGCTCAGGGAAGGTGTATTATCATCTTTTAGAAGAGCGTGATGCCCGTGGTATCACTGATATCGGCTTAGTTCGCCTTGAGCAGCTTTATCCTTTCCCCGATAAAGAGCTCGATGCTATTTTAGCGGAGTATACTCAGTTAGAAGACGCTATTTGGTGTCAGGAAGAGCCAATGAATCAGGGCGCTTGGTACAGTAGTCAGCACCACATGCGCAATGCGATTCAGCGTCTGGACCCACAGGTACCATTGACCTACGCTGGAAGAATTGCATCAGCGGCTCCGGCAAGCGGCTATATGTCTGTTCATCTTGATGAGCAGAAGAAATTCATTGATGAAGCATTAACATTCGACTCTTAAACTAGGAATAGATTGATGGCCATAGAAATTAAGGCACCTACATACCCAGAATCAGTGCAAGAAGGCACCTTGGCAACCTGGTATAAACATGCCGGTGATAGCGTTAGTCGCGACGAACTGATTGTCGACATTGAGACAGATAAAGTTGTTCTTGAAGTTGTGGCTCCAGCCTCGGGAATATTGGCTGAAGTATTTAAAGCAGAGGGCGATATCGTCCTCAGTAACGAACTTTTAGCGCGTATAGAAGAAGGTGCTGCTGAAACAGCCTCCCCAGCTGCAGCCAAAGTAGAGCCGGACACCGAAGTCGGCGGTACACTAGTCAATCCAGCTGCTAAGAAACTAGCCGATGAGCGCAATATTGACCTTTCTCAGGTTGCGGGCACAGGTAAGGGTGGGCGCATCACTAAAGAAGACGTGGTTAACTTTACACCAGCCGCCGCAGCACCTGCATCGACTCCAGCCCCAGCAGCCAAAGCGCCGGCTGCCGCAGAAGAGATATTACAAGGCGGCGATCGGGTAGAGCGTCGTGTCGCCATGACACGCATGCGCTCGCGTATTGCAGAGCGACTGCTCAGTGTTACTCAGACTAGCGCTATGCTGACAACCTTTAACGAAGTCGATATGACCGCGATGATGGGCCTGCGCAAGCAGTATCAGGATGAATTCACCAAGATACACAACGGTACTCGGTTGGGCTTCATGGGTATGTTCGTTAAGGCGGCAGTAGAGGCACTAAAACGCTTCCCTCTAGTCAACGCATCCATTGACGGCACTGATATCGTTTATCACGGCTATCAAGACATCGGCGTCGCAGTGTCGACCGAGCGCGGTTTAGTGGTTCCAGTATTGCGCAATGCAGAGAACATGAGCATTGCCACCGTTGAGAACGCCATTAGTAGCTATGCCGGTAAAGCCCGTGACGGCAAATTAACTATTGATGAAATGACTGGCGGTACCTTCACTATCACTAATGGTGGTGTCTATGGTTCGTTACTTTCGACACCAATTTTAAACCCACCGCAGTCGGCTATTTTGGGTATGCACAAGATTCAGCAACGTCCTATGGCGATTGACGGTCAGGTAGTGATCCGTCCCATGATGTACTTGGCAATGTCCTATGACCACCGTCTAATCGATGGCAAGGACGCGGTACAATTCTTGGTGGCGATCAAGCAGTTAATTGAAGATCCTGCTAAGATTTTACTTGAGATTTAATTAGTAAATTATTGATATAAAAGGTATTTAAATGTCTGATAAGTATGATGTGGTAGTCATTGGTAGCGGCCCAGCAGGGTATGTTGCGGCCATTCGCGCAGCTCAGTTAGGCCTGAAAACAGCCTGTATTGAGAAGTGGAAAAACACTGAAGGCAAAGGCGTTAATGGCGGCACCTGCCTAAATGTTGGTTGCATCCCGTCTAAGGCACTTCTTGATAGCTCTTACAAATATCATGAAGCCGCTGAAGAATTGGCCGTGCATGGTATAAGTACCAGTGGCGTGACCATCGATATTCCTGCCATGCTCGAACGCAAAAACAAAATCATTAACCAGTTGACCGGTGGCATTGCCGGACTTTTTAAAGCTAATGGTGTTACTGCACTTTACGGCACGGGAAAATTGCTAGCCGGTAAAAAAGTTGAGTTGACTGACAACGATGGCGCAGTGTCGGTGATTGATGCCGGCAACGTTATCCTTGCCTCTGGGTCACTGCCTATTGCTATTCCGGTCGCTCCGGTTGATAACGATCTTATTCTTGACTCGACTGGTGCACTAGAAATTGGTGAAGTACCCAAGCGCCTAGGTGTTATTGGTGCGGGCGTTATTGGCCTAGAACTTGGTTCAGTGTGGGGCCGTTTGGGCTCTAAAGTAGTTTTGCTTGAAGCAATGGATGACTTTTTGGCGATTATGGACAAGGCGATTGCCAAAGAATCCAAGAAAATATTTAAAAAACAGGGCCTTGATATCCGTTTGGGCGCTCGCGTAACTGGCACCGAGATTAAGGGTCGTGAAGTTGAAGTGACTTACCAAACTACTGCCGGTGAAGAGCTTAAAGAAACCTTCGACAAGCTAATTGTTTGTGTTGGTCGACGGCCTTTCACGGATGGTTTGCTAACAGCAGACAGCGGTGTTCAAGTCGATGATCGCGGCTCGGTGTTTGTTAACGAATTTTGTGCAACCAATGCCCCGGGCGTCTACGCCGTGGGTGATTTGGTGCGTGGGCCAATGCTGGCGCATAAAGGCTCAGAAGAGGGCGTCATGGTCGCGGAACGTATCGCGGGCCACAAAGCCCAGATGAATTACGACATTGTCCCCAATGTTATTTATACCCATCCAGAAGTGGCTTCAGTGGGTCAAACTGAAGAGCAGGTTAAAGCGGCTGGAGAGCCCTACAACGTTGGCGTATTTCCATTCGCTGCCAGTGGCAGGGCAATGGCCGCTAATGACACTGACGGTATGGTCAAAATAATCGCCCATGCTGACACTGATCGCATCATGGGTTGTCATATTGTGGGTCCTAGTGCCGCAGATCTTACCCAGCAGGTGGCTATTGCTATGGAATTCGGTTCTAGTGCCGAAGACCTCGGCATGACTGTCTTTGGTCACCCGACGCTGTCTGAAGCTGTGCATGAGGCAGCCTTGGCGGTAAATGGCAATGCTATTCATATCCCCAACCGCAAGCGTCGCTAAAAAGTTATCTCTTTTCGCTCTGGGCTATTTATTGAAT
>Ga0209192_10000393_pt1 | contig 45296 bp, 25 predicted proteins | sample ArcticOcean_MG_C_11_FD_187433 | JGI IMG/M metagenome (GOLD analysis project Ga0209192, IMG submission 187433) | Marine microbial communities from western Arctic Ocean - ArcticOcean_MG_CB2_154 (SPAdes) (version 2) | ecosystem: Environmental > Aquatic > Marine > Oceanic | place: Arctic Ocean... | reverse complement strand
ATCGTCGTCACTCACGTTCTCAGATATGAGCATTTCGACGACCCCGCCGATCTCGCCCGGCTCCCTGCGGTGAGCCGCGCGATGCGCGACGCGGTGGTGGCGACGGGGCTTCGGTTTGAGGATATTGATGCGGATGAAGCCGTAGAGCTCGGACGTTTAAGCGTGTTGAAGCGCCTGCAACGGCAAGGTCGCCTGTCGCGTCGAGAACGCCTTTGTGAGGCAGCGGCGAAGAGCGGACAGCTCGAGAAGTTGAAGGTGCTGCGAGCGGACGGCTGGCCGTGGGACGCAGTGACGTGCTCGGAGGCGGCAAGGGGCGGGCACCTCGAGGTGCTGCAGTGGTTGCGCGCGAACGGCTGCCCGTGGGACAAAGATACGCTCACAATTGCGAGAACTCGGGGTCATCTCGAGGTGAAAAAATGGGCGATGGCGAACGGCTGCCCTAAATGGTAGTGAGACCTTTTGCACGTATGTTTTCTTCATCAAGTCGATTTCTTTAACACTCACGATCGACGGTTACAGATTACAAGTCGCACCAGCGATCATGATTCTAGTTGTCTACGCGTTCGCGGATACGTTTTGGTACGCCTTTGCGAGTTTTTGGAACGCGTCCTTGGCGCCCGGGGCTTTGCACTTATCCGGGTGTAACCGCTTCGCTAGCTCCCGGTACGACTGCTTGATCCACTTCGCCGCCGCGTTGGGCGGCAAATCCAGCACGGCCCAGTCGGACGCCGCGCCCATCACTCGCCGTACCGCCAGGCGGTCCAGCTCTTCTGGTGTCAACTCTTCAGCTGCTTCCACAGCGGCTCGCGCGGCTTCAGAAGCACCATCTGCGGTCCCGACCCCGGTGCGTTTCCGCGCACCCGCGAACCCGCTCAATAAATTACTCTGCGCTTTCAGCAGCGCCGCTTTCGCAAGCGCGGCTTGTTTCGCGTCGAGTTTTTTTTTTTCCAAAGCGTCCCGCAAAGACTGCTCCTTTCTTCGTTTACTAAGATCTGCCTTTTCTTGTATGATGCGCTTCATCTCATCCGCTTGTGCTTTCGCGGCTGCTATTTTAGCCTCCAGCTCTTTAGCCGCAGCCGCGCGCTCCGCCGCCGCTTTTTCTTTCGCGACATCTGGCGCCGGCTTGAACTTTTTCGCGGAAGGGTTCAACGACCCATCCGGTCTGCGCTTCACGCCGACGGGAAGAAACGAGGACGGATCCCGCGCAGGCGCGGAAGTCGTGGGCGCCGTGGATGGCGCTGTTGCTAAGGGTTTCTTGGGAGCCTGAAACGTACGCGCGTTCGCATCGAGCCCGGAGGCGGAAGGTTTGGAGGGTGCGGGTGCTGCACCTGGGCGGACCCAGACATTCTTCGTACCTCGGCCTCCGGCGCCGCCTCGCCCGCCTCGCCCGTACATGACCGTCGATCCGAACCAGACGCCGTGCACCGTCCGGCAGACAAAGTCGCTCTGAAGGTGGCCCTGTGGGGACCGTTGAGGTCCGAGCGCAGCGCGCTTGGATGTGCGTGAGCTCTTTCATCGGACACGACAAACGGCCAGTGTCATGGCGTGAAGCGCGTAGTGGTTCCCGCTTCACATTGGTTCTTTTCATCGAAGCGGTTGACGTGGCAAGTGCATGGAAAAGGTATCCAGACTCTGTCTCTTGCATACATACCTCATCACACAGCCGCAGCCACGATGTCCGCCACCACCTCATTGTCCGCGTGTGTCTTTGCCTCCGCGGCCGTCCGCGTGTCGGGCGCCGTGCGACCTCGCGTCGCGGTTCCCGCGCGCCCGGTCACCGTGCTTTCCAAGTCGGCCAAACTCGGGCCCATCCGCGGAGCGCGCGGCCCGAACATGGTGGTCCGCGCGGGCGACGGCCAGGGCCTGGATCGCGACGCACCCGAGAACCAGGAGAAGTTCGCCATCGTGGGGTAAGTGCTTTAACGGAACCGTAATCCAGCCACCGAACGAACGCGCGCCGTACCCACTCGAACGCGTATTATCCGAAGACTTCGAGGAGAGCAAACTTTTTCCATCCATGATCGTCTACAGAAAGCAATCCACTGACCGATGTCCTTATCTACCCCCCCAAGGTCCGGCGAGCACGAGTGCCAGTCGTGCATGTACACGTACGTCCCCAAGATCGGCGACGACTTTTACCCGATTTCCGCGGGCACGCAGTTCAAAGATTTGCCGGGCGACTGGCGGTGCCCCACGTGCGGCGCGGAGAAGAGTAAGTTTAAAAACATGGGAAAGGAAGTCGCGGGTTTCGAGCAGAACCAGGGGTACGGCCTCGGCACGAACAGCATGACGGGCGGGGAGAAGAGCGTGTTGATTTTCGGCGGCCTCGCGTTGTTTTTCCTGTTCTTCATCTCGGGGTACTTGCTGGACTAAGTTGAGAGAGGGAAGATTTTTCAAGATAAAAAGAGCGTGAATAAGAGAAACCATTAACACTCGTCACCTACGCATTCCTAACGCATCCCACGCCTTCCCCGCCGCGCGTTCCGCCGCCCTACAGGCGAGCGCGTACAGCTGGTCGTCGCGGAGTCCGGCTTCGGGGCCTTTGCCTTTTTCAAAGCCGAGCACCGCGTACGCGAAGGAGTTGGCGCAACTGGACTGTTTCTTGTCTTCAAGCGATACTGTTTTGTTTTTGTCACGCTCAACCCCGGCGCTTTCCCCGATCGCGTGCGTGTACGCTTGAAACGGATTCGGCACCGGGTCCACGATGAACCGCGCGCCTATTGCTTTGAAAACGCAACGCTCGCCGGTCAAATCCGCGAACTCGTTCGCGCACGTCAACACAAAAGGCGTGTTTTTGCGAGTAAGAATTTGCACCAAGTCGGGCGCCCACGCTCGGGCGAGGTCGCCGCCGCCGCCGCCCAGACCGGTGTTGAACCCTATGACCAACACGGGCGCGGTTGGGCCGAGTCGATTCAAATACGCACCAACCGTGGTTAAGTGAAGCGACGCGGTGAGAGTTGAGGTGAGCCGCCTGAGTGTGTTTTTTCGGGCATCGACGTCCGGTCCCACGAAAGCGAGGTGCGCGCCTCCGCTTGAAACCGGCGACGCGACCACGAACTCGTTCCAGTACTCCGTGTGCTCTAGCAAAAACTGCTCGGTGCGTGCGGACGCGCCCGCGATGAGCACGGTGAGGGGGGGGAGGGTAAGGTCGCCGTCGCCCAGCGTGGCGTTGTCATCAACACCGGCGGCGGCGGCGGCGAAACGAACGTCGGCCGCGGAGTTCGCGCCGCGGAGTTTGGCGTCATGAATCGCCGCCGCGACCGCCGGCTGCTGCGTCGCCCACGCCAGGGTGATTGGAAAGCTCAGGCCGTCCAAGGCGTGCGCGGTGAGCGTCGGCCTTTCGTGGTCCGCGCCGGCGAGACACCACCGCGTGGTAGCGAAGTCGTCCCAATCAACGGCGCCGGCCAGATCAACGCCGCGAGTAATTGTTTTTTTTCCGAAACGAGTTGGCAGCGGAGGGAGCGGCGTAAACGCCGTTTCACTCGACCAGTGGAGCATCCCGCCGACCCCGACGCAGTCTTTCGTGTTTCCGCTGGTGTCATCATCGCTTTCGCTTTCGCTTTGCGTCGCGGGGAGGACCATTTCATTTCCCCGAAGCGTCGTTCGCGCTTCCAGTTTCGCGTCGTCGCGCGAAACTCCGACCGTCTCCACAACCGAACCCGGACACGCCACCCTCACCACGAGCGCCCGTTCCGGTTTCTTCACCAGAGTCACCGCCACGGTGTCGTGGTCCGCTCCTTGTGGGAGCTCGACGTAGGTATCGCCGGGAAGCCCGCCCGGGGCTCGCAACACCAGGCGCGAGGATTTCGGGTCCAAAACTTCAACCTCCGCGGAACACGCCGAGGCTTTCGTGCCGGCGGGAAGCGCGACGCGAACCACCAGAATCGGGGGCGACCCGTATGTGTCTTCCCAAACAACCTCGGTTGGCGCCGTGACCGTGGGAAGCGGTGGGAGTCTCTTTTGATTTTGATTAGATGCAGTGACAGTAACAGCCGACCACGCGCTGTGTTGGTTCGACCGCGTCCGCACCACAGGCGTCGATGCCGCGTCTTTCCCGCCGTACTTCAGCGTCATGCTTTCGATTTCTTTCTTGATTTTCTCCTCCTGCGCCAATCGCTCCTCGTCCGTCACGCGCGACGCTCCTCCTCGCGCCGCTTTCACTTCCTCGGCGTGGAAGTACCACAGCGTCACCGCGTACCTCTGCTTCACCGACGCGAGCACCTCGTGAGGCACGCGCGCGTCGGACTTGAACAACACGAGCCGTCCTCCGAGCGGCGCGACGTCGGTCAAACGCACGGGTTTCTTTTTGTTTTTGTTTTTAGTTTCGTCGTCGTCTTCGTCGTCGCCGCCGCGAAGCGTCACGACGTCGCGAACGCCCTCGGCGACGTCTTTCGGGCCGGCAATGACTTCTGTTTTCTTATCAAAGTCGTTTCCCCCCTTGTCTCCCACGCGTTCGTACGTGCTGAACCCGTCCGCCACCGCGAGTGAGTTGCCGTCGCAGTCCGAAAACGTCCCGGCGTCGGCGCCGTCGGGGCGCAAACAACGAAACACGCGGAGCTCGCCTCCGTCGCCCTGTTCCCAGTTCGGATTCAGGTAAAGCAGCGCGGTGAGCAGCCTGCCGTTTTTGTCGGGATTGTCCACATGTCGTACGTACCGCGCACCAGCACCCGGGTACACAGAGCACATCGCCTTGGAGCGCGACGACACGTGTTTCGCCTCGCCGCCCAGGTTCCCCAGTTCGTTCACAAGCGTGTCCGCTCTTTTCATCGCGTCGGGGAGCCTTTGCCACAGCGGGTCGCTGCCGGGACTTGGTGTCATTGTCTCCGTGCCGTCAAACCACCCCACGTGGTCACCCCTCACGTCCTTCATCGTGTACTGCGCTGTGTCGCCTGCTTTGCCGCCCGCGAGGACACCGGGGGTGAGATGCCCGGCCTCGTGCGCTTTCTTAATCTCATTTCGCAACTCCCGCGTGGTGTCGCGTGGCACGAAGCCGTCGATGACCACGAAGTTCTCGGTCTCCAAACGCCGGTGAATCTCACCCAAGCTCTCGTCCATCAGCCACCACCACTCCGCCTTTCCCAGAAGCGAGTACTTGGTGCGGAGGTAAAACAGCGTGTCCGTCTCGCCAGCGGCCGTCGACGGACCATGGTCCGGATCTGAATGAGCAACCCGTGTTTTCTGGTTTCCTTTTGCCATCCCGGGTCTAACAGCGTGGTCCCCGAGTTCCCGTGCGGCGTCGGATTGACACGCGCGTCCAATCGCCACGCCGCCGCGCCCCACGCCTCTGCGTCGCGCACAGGGCTCGAGTCGATGACGCGCAGTGCCCAAGCCGGTGTCTACCAATCCGAGAAAAATTTCAAGTTCGTTTTCGTCCGCAGTCAACATCGACCACACGCGCGTCGCACTCAGTCGTGACACGCGCGCCCGCGTGGTGACGCGGTGACGGTTTGATGTCCGGTGGACTTTTCGGGAACAGCGCCGAGCGCGGTGGCGATGCGTCCGCCTCCGCCGCGCTGGAGGCCATGACGTTGGACCCGCATGCTGCGCGAGGTTCGAACACACACAACGCGGCCCCCGCGGGAACCACCGGAGGCACCGGCGTCGGCATTCGCCGGACGCTTTCCGTTCCAAAGGAGTTCCCGCGTCTTCTGGAACTGGACTCCGCGTCCTTGAGTGAGCTTTTGCTTGACAAAGAGACGTTCGCCAGGTTTCTGCACGGCACGGAGGGCGCGTCCGAGGCCCGGGCGTTCAGCCGGGACCTGCGTTTGGAAATAGAATCGATGGCGCGGGCCAACATCTCGTTAGCCGACGAGGCGCATGATTTGCGGTCGCAAATTTGCGTCATCCGCGCGGTAGACATGAAACCAGTGGAGGAGGCTTATGAGCGTGTAAAAAAGCGCACAGAAGTGTTGGCAGAAACGCACGACATCGGTGTCGCACTTCGTGTGTTGAAGGAACGCGCCATGGCGAGCGACAGACAGAGCGAGGACGTCCACGAAAAGTGGCTCGCGGGGGACAAAAAAGGGGTGGACGCATTCGTGTCAGAGTTTCGCGCTCTGCGGGAAAAGTACCACGAGGATACAATAAAAGCATCCATCGTGGAGCCGAGCCTTGGTAACGGACCGGGGGGCGGAAATCCACCTCCACCGCCCCCGACGCGCGGATACCCGGGGAGGCCGAGGTACGGATAGACGACGAGGAATTCTTTGTATTGTTGACGAAGAGGTTTACCTCTTCACATGTTCTAGTATAGCTACCTTCTATTACAGCTACCATGTCATGACAAGTAACCCTGATTCAATCCTAGCTAGTAGTGTACACGACTTCTCACGTTGACGGCGGTATCCTCGAGGTGATGAACACGCCGCCTCTGCCGCCCCTGGACACGCGTAAGGTTTCGTCGCAGTACGTGTTTCTCAACATGCCCTGGGGTCGCGGCAGCGGCAACTTAAGCGACGGCGTTTGATTTTTTTCTCCGGACCTTTCGCTCGGCACAGGTCCTACCTCCCACTCCGTGAATATCACGCTCACCTCCCTGGCCTGTAAATCCAGCGCACGCACCTCGCCCCTGACCCCGATGCGAACCTCGCCGAGCGGCCACGGGAGTTGCGCGTCCACGAGATTGTCCACGATTCCTTTTTGCAAATCCACGATTTGCGTGTTCGCCACCCCCTTCGCGTTCGTCTCCGCGGACCCCGCCAGCGCGGGTGCGAAGGCGAAAAACGCCTTATACAGCTGATTGCTCACCTTTTGCAACGCGTCGTCGTCCAGCACCGCCGCGAGCGGCCCAAGCGCCGCGGACGACGACGCGTCGTTGGTGCTGTACACTAAACTCCATCGACCGGAGACGTCACCGAAGGGAACGTCTCCGCCGACCGCCCCTCTCTTTTCCAGCGCGGCGCATGCGTCCAGGATGTTACGCTTACACAAACCAGAATCCGCGCCTGGTTTGCGCGACGCGGACACCGCGGACAACAGCGCGCGTTTCGTGGCGGAGACGTCATCGTCGTGACTAGCAACATCGTCTTTCGCGAGCTCGGCGCGAACACCTGCAGCTCTTGATGTTCCCGACACCGACGGACGCGGACGCGTGGTGTTACGACCGCGCGGGGTCGCAAACGCGGCGCCGGTACGCAACGCCAGCGCGGGTGACGCCATTTGACCGGCAGACGCGCCGTGGAACAGTGATTCGTCTCCTCCGGTGCCTTGCCTGTTGCACGGGGTCTTTCGGAAACGGGGTCGATCACGTGCACCAACAAAAAGCGCCCATCCGCGTCGGCGGCGGCGTTCCGTCCCCACTTCTTCACGCACCATGAAGAACAAGAAGAAGCGGAACGCGAAACAGGAGGAGGCGGAAGCGTTGGCTCGCGGTGAGCGCGCGGAGGCGAGCTCGGGGGACGACTCCGAATCAGAAGAGGCTGTGGTTGCCGCCGCCGCCGCGAAGGTTGGTAAGAAACGCAAAGCCAAAGCGCCGGCGGCTGAGGAGGAGGTTGGGGATGAGGAGGAGGCGGATGAGGATGAGGATGCGATCGAGGAGAACCGGGATCGTCCCCGGCCTAAAGTCGAGTTCACGGGAATCAACGCCAAGGAGAAGTGTTTGATCTTGAGCTCACGCGGGGTGACCTCCCGGTACCGGCATCTGATGTTGGACATAGGAACCTTGATTCCGCATTCCAAAAAAGACTCAAAGCTTGATACGAAAAACCCGCGCGACGCCGTGGTTGAGGTTGCGGATATGAAATCATGCACCAGCGCGATGTTCTTCGAGTGTCGCAAACGCACGGACTGCTACATGTGGCTCGCGAAGTGCCCAGAGGGCCCGTCCGTGAAGTTCCACGTGGAGAACGTGCACACCATGGCCGAGCTGAAACTGACGGGGAACCACTTGAAGTTCTCCAGGCCGGCGCTGCACTTCGACGCGAGCTTCGACGACGCGCAAACGCCGCACCTGTCGCACATCAAAGAAATGCTCACGCACGTGTTCACGACGCCGTACCGACACCACAAGATGAAGCCTTTCCTGGATCACATCTTCGCGTTTTACTGGGAAGATGGCAGGGTGTGGTTCCGCAACTACCAAATCACGTTCCCGGAGGGCAAGGAAGCGGGTGGGCGCCGGGCGCAGCTTTCGGAAACCGGGCCCCGGCTTTGTTTGCATCCGATTAAAATCTTTGCCGGCGCGTTCGGCGGGCCCACGCTGTACGACGACCCCACCTACGTTTCACCCAACATCGTGCGCCGAGAGGACAAGAAGAAGGACCAGGGCAAGTACCAGCGGAAGGTGGAGAAGAAAGCGGACAGGAAAGCGCACGCGCGCATGAACTCACTCAAGCCGGATGAGCTGGAGGACTGGAACGCGTGATTCTTTTATAGTGTTTTAATTTTTATGTGATGAAGGATGGACAACCAACGACCCAACCAACACACCTCGTGACCGTCAACCACACTGCGTGACGCGCGCGTGGAGTCGCACGCGTCGCGGTGTCGTTTTTCGCAATGGCTTCAGAGTCGCCTCCGGGGAAACGCGCGCGCCACGACGACGCGACTGCGTCCGATGCGACCACCGCCGCCGCCGCTCTTAACAACGACAAATCTTTCCAAGAAAGACTCGGTCGCCGGGGGACGTCCGTCCGACGCGTGCGCGACGCGAATGACGGCAAATGCACGCTCGTCGCCGCGAAGTCGGTCAGGAAAGGCGAGACCATCGTCGCCGAGCCCCCTCTCGCGGCGGTGCAGGCGCTGGCCAACCGCGGTCGATTCCTCGCGTGCGCGCACTGCATGGCGCCCGCGGGCGACGACCCGGCGCGCCATCTCGCGCTCGCCGCAGGCCGCGTGTCGCGCCATGACCTCGTCGCAGCCGCGGCGGAGGCTGAGAGACGCGGCGCAGACGTGCATCTCCCGGGGGTTCCTCGTCTCCCAATTCTGACTCGGCGCGACACGAGCACTACGAGCGAAGGACCGACGCCGTGTCACCGAGCGAGAGGCGGGTGTGCGGAAGTGTTTTGCGGCGTCGCGTGTCGCGACGCCGCGAGCGGGTGGCACGCGCTGACGTGCATTGGGGGGTGCGGCGAGGGAAGCCCTATTTTCGAGTTTCGCGCACACGCGAAACGAACGCACGAGTCTTTTCTTCTCGCCGCGGACGCGCTGGCACGGGCGATAGCGGGTGGCGGCGGGTCTGACGGCGTGGTGGAGGGCGCGACGGATTCAGGCGCGACGCAAGAAAACAACCAAGCGCGTCTCGAGAATCATCAGTCAGTTCTTTCCACTTCTCTTTCTCTTTTCTCTGGACTCCCCGTACCCACGACGCGGTGGTGGGAAAGCGATGGTTCCTCGGGCAAGGCGACACCGAGTGACCCGAAAGAAACCGCCGCGAAAACAGCGCGGAAACACGCGCGGCGCTCGGAGACGCTTTTGGAACAAATACAAGACGCGCATCAACTTTTGTTCATGGCGTGGGGTTTGGCGCGGGGTTTACGGGGTGACTCGAGGTTCGATGAGTTGCTGTTATTTCATACCTTCGAGCGGTTAGTCTCTTCGGTGGATCGATCGTCGCAACCGCTCGCGGATGACCACCCGGGCGTGACCTACGCCAAAGCCGCGGGGACCGCGACGCCGGCGGACGCGAAGAAAGCGTGCGTGGCACTGAGGTCCGCGGCGCGGGAAGCGGTTGAGGCGGAGTTGGGAGCTGGGGATGTTTCTGGCGAGAGTGATGATGAAAGTGAGGATGTGAGTGATGATGATACCAGCGATGACAAGAGCGGTGACGGCAGCGATGGCGATAGCGAGGACGAGGCGAGCGACGAGGCGTCTGAATCTGAACCGGAAAAAGCCGAAGTCGTCGCGTCCCCGGAAAAGGAAACAGTCGTCGTCGCGACGGTGGTGGCGGTTCCCGCGACGACGTTTTCTGGCGATGACGATATCCTCGACGCCGTTGAGATCGCGACAACTGCATTTCCTCGCCTCGCCGCACTCGCGCTCGCGCCTGCCGCGTCTCTTGCGGGACACAGCTGCTTGCCAAACGCCCAGGTGGAGATCGCGCGCGGGGAGGAAGACGAGAGTAACGGTTCCGTTTGCGGCGGTCTTCGCGTTTCGTTGGTTGCGTTGCGCGACGTCGAGGCAGGTGAGGAAATCACCGTGGCGAGGGTTTCGGTGTCAAGACCCGTTGCGGAACGCCACGAAGAGCTCATTAGCCGATTCGGGTTCGATGAAGCGTGCGCGTGCGTCCGGTGCGTGTACGAGCTTGCGGGTGACGTCGGCGCCACTGCGCTCACCGCGCGTGATTTTTGTGCCTTGGCGGATCAAGCGTCCGAGGAAGGACGATACGAAGACGCGCACACGTGCGCGCTTCACGCGACACGTTTGGATCCGAAAAATACAACAATGGCGAGGCACAAAGGAGGCGTCGCGTTGCTGGGCCTAGGGAAGTGGGCGGAGGCGCACGCGGCGTGGCAAACGGCGTTTGCGCTGTGCCCCGAAAACCAAACGCTCGCGGAACAAGCGCGGAAAGACGCGGCTTACGCAATCGACGCCTCTTTGTTCACGGAAACAGGGACCACAAACCTGGTTCCGCTACGTCCATCCGAGCTACACAAGGCCGGTGTGTTTGCTACGCACGCAGACGACTCTCCTTTTTTGTCGAAAAAAGAGTGCGGTGACTGGATACGACACGCCGAGGCGGCGGCGGCGACCTCCGGCGGGTGGACCACTTCCCGTCACTACGCCGTGCCGACCACGGATCTTCCCGTACATTCCGTTCCCGAGCTGTTACCGCTGTGGAACAAATTCGTCACGACACAATTAGGTCCGTTCCTTTACGCGTGTTTCCCTGACATCGTCAAAAGAAACGGCGCGAACGTGCGCGTGCACGACGCGTTTGTGGTGCGCTACGACGCAAACGCCCAGCGGTTTTTACCCACGCACGTCGATCAGAGTTCGATTTCCATAACCCTGGCGCTGAACGGTGCTGACGCATACGAAGGAGGCGGCACGGCGTTCCCATCACCGATAGAGGTAATCGCGAGGCCTGATACAGGGCACTTGGTCGCGTTCCGAGGAGATCTAAAACACGCGGGGGCGCCCGTTACGAAAGGCACGCGATACATAGTCGCCGCGTTTCTGTTCACCGTGTGATTTTGAACCGCTGATTTTGAAATTGATAAAAACAGTTAGACTCTCGCTCGTTCGTCTCGCTCGTCTCGTTCGTCGCCGTCGTGAAACGCATCACTCGTCACCGGAGGATTCACCACCGGAGTACTCGCCACCGGGGTACTCTTCGCCACCACCGTAGAACATTCCCATACCCTGTTCTTCCAACTCTTTGTCAGTGAGGGGGCAGTCAGGGTCGCCAGTCTTTTTTTCGTCTTCGTTTTACCTCCAGTTGGGTAACTTGGCGGACCACAATGTAATCATAGTAGTCATGTTCAGCCGTTCGAATCCGTTGGGGTGGCCGAAGCCCTTGGGCGCGCCGAATTTCTCGCACCGCTCGTTGTAGAACCGAATGGAAGTCTTTGCTTCTTCGGAAAGCTGCTTCTCGCGACTCTCGTGAAAGGCCTGGACAGCTTCCGCGCTGATAACGACGTGGGTGACAGTCGACTTGCTCTTGCTGGTGTCACCGCGCTGTTTCTTTTCCTTGTCAGTCAATACCACGTTCTTGGCGTCACATCCGGGGTATCGGCTGACATGCGCGCGGAAGGCCTTGAAGGCGGCTTCGGGCATGTGCCAGTCGATCAACAGCTCGAACTTGGTCTGGTCAATGTGCTCGTGGATGGGGCTGAAGTACTTTTTCCCAGGGGCCGTCAACCGGTGCTTTAAGTAAAGGCGGTAGCAGCCGCTCGAGGTGTTGGCGAGGTACTCCTGCTTCTTCTTCTCGTTGAGCAATTCCGAGATCTTGGGCGCGTCGCGACTCTGGGCCAGATGGTGCTCGAAGATGGGAATGGCTTCGTCGAGCGCCTTTGCCGCGCTCTTGGAGAGACGCGCTCTGTCTGGCGCGGAGAAGAAAGGAAGGGGGAAAATAAAGGGGTTGCTGAGTAAAGTCCCGAACGTGTTGATATCGTTGGAGCCCCAGATACCAGTCTTCATCCAGTCTCGCCATTCGATATCCTCGGTGGGAGGCTTCCACTGGGGCACCGGGGGCGCGTTTGGGTCAACCTCGTTCTTCTTGCGCTTCGGCATGGCGGTGTGGCGCGTGGGGGGAAGTGCCCCGTTCAAAAAACAACGAAAACAAGTGTTCGACTCGTCCCTCCAAATTCGTCTCGGAAAAGAACTGAAGGACACGTCACAATTGTGCCGCGACGTTTCGACGCCGGGCTTCACACCGACTGTCGCGTGTGCTGTGCTGATGTTACGACACGCGGCACGCCGTGCTACTGCTGCTGCTGCGCGGACATTTTCATCGGCACCGAGGCAGACATGCGCGGCCACTACTGATGGTCGTCTTTCCCTGTACCAGAGCCGATTTTCTCGTCCGGCTGGTTCGGCTTCACCGGCGCTTGACCGTGATGGGCCCGGCTGGATGGGACGGCCTGCGACGGATGCGAAACTGCCTTTGGAGGATGCGGACGAGTTGTTCCCCGCGCGCACCCCCGCGGACGTCGACCGCGAGCACTTCAGAGAAGCCCCGAGCGTCCGGTTCTGGAACGAGTGGAGCCACGACGACACGAAATCACCGTCGACGTCGGTTTCGCACATTCTGTCGCAAATCGCGGCGGCGACGAAAACACCCGCGGATGCGCGCTACTGGGCGTATCACGTCTTCAGGAGCTCGTGGTTCATAGGACAAGGCGCTGCTGGTATGCTCGCCAGTTCGCTCGCGGGAATGGCTGAGGGGAAACCCAGCCTGTCGAAAGCGCGCGCCGGCGCCGGCGCCGCGAACAGGCTGGTGATTGAAGCAACGCAGGTGTATACACAAGACTTAGCGCGTATCAACTCCGGGACGCACAAACCTCCGTGGGACATGGACCCGAAGCACAGGCAATTCAACCCCGTGTTCGTGGCGGACCGTACCGTGAGGTTTCTATCGGAAGCCAAGTCGACGCTGGAAAAGCACACCGCGAGCGCGAAACAAGAAAATCCGACAAACTCCAAAGTATGGCTCAATTCGCCGCTGTACCCTGACTATTACCTCAACACGTTCCACTACCAAACCGACGGGTGGCTCTCGAAGGAATCCGCGAAGGTGTACGAAGTGTCCACGGAAACGCTGTTCGTGGGACGACAAGACGCGATGCAAAGAACCGCGCTCGCGCCATTGAGGGAATGGTTCAATGAAATGAACGGGGAGGAGGCGTCCGCGAATGAAGACGGACATGACAAAAACTCAAAAATCGCAAGCGACGGCGAGAACGTGAACCTTCTGGAGATGGCGTGCGGTACGGGTCGATTTTTAACCTTCACACGTGACAACTACCCCAAAATGAACGTCACTGGGCTGGACCTGTCGCCGTTTTACCTCGCAGAGGCGCGGGAAAACGCGGTGTACTGGGAACGGTTTCGGGGCGAGAAACTCGACTCGAAGTCGACGGGTGATAAAAAAATAGCAAAAGACGTCGCGTATTTTGCGTCTGGGGCGTTGCGCAACGTGAGAAGCATGGCCAGCGCTGCGGGATTCACGCTTCCTCCGCTTCCAGGCGCGTTGCGTTCTGTGATGGCATGGGAGAGTAGCGAGGGCGTCGATGGGCAAAAAACCGAAGAAACCGGCGGTGACAAAAACGACGTCGGGACGTGCGAGTTCACGCAAGCCGCCGCGGAGTCCATGCCTTTCCCGGATGAATCCTTCCACGTCGTGACTTGCGTGTACCTGTTCCACGAGCTGCCTCCCGCGGTGCGCAAACAGGTCGCGAAGGAAGCCGCGAGGGTGTTAAAACCCGGCGGCGTGTTCATCTTAGCCGACTCCATCCAGCTCGGCGACCGGCCGCTGGCGGACAAGCACCTCGGCCGGTTCGGGGACTTCAACGAGCCGTATTACCGGAGCTGGCTCCGTGAGTGTACCGTGGAGTTATTCGGGTCCGCGGGGGCGGGCCTCGCGCCGTGGACGAAAGAGCTGTGCTCAAGCACGAAGGTTGTGTCTTTCCGTAAGCCGAAAAAGCAACAGATGTAATTAAATTTCCGCGGTTCATCGCCGCCGCCGCGGATCCACGTCGTGACACTCTCCTTCCCCTGACATGACTCCCGAACATCCAGCGAAACACGACGTGGTGTACGTCACGCCGTCTTCGCCGCACGCGGGTCTCCACGCGAACGCGGCGGTTCCGTCGGGTTTCTTTTCCCGGCCCCAGCTATCCACGCACCCGGAAACACAAGACGGCTCGGGGGCGCGTTCCCGCTGGCACTTCCCGGGCGTTACCTCCAGGGGCGTCTCTGCCTGCGAGGACGATGCGCATCGGGTCCAGCACGCATTCGCGTACGTCATGTTACCACCGACGCACACTGGATCCCAGGTCTCCGCGTGGCAAGCCACTCTACACGCGAAGAGGTCCTGTTCGAGTGAACGAGGTTCGGGCGCTTTCGGCGCTTTTGAGAGGGAGCCGCCGGGCGAGTCAGGCGCGAGCGCGGCGTCGGCGTCGAGGCTCGCATCCGCGATGGCGACGAGGACCGCGATGAGAAGAGCGCGCGCGAAACTAGATGAACGAAGGAGAACCATGCTTATGCGTGCGTGTTTTGTGGCGACGAGAGCTGTGCTGTGACGGTTTCTTCTTCTCAACAGTTTTTTCGTTTATGTTTTCGCCTCGGGCGCTCGAAATCGGAAACGCGTTGTCTCTTCCGTACCCGTCTTTACGCCTACGCCGCGATGGACTCCGATTCGCCTCCCGTGATTTTCGCGGCGCAGGAATCCGATGAAATGGCGCGGTCGTCTATGGAAACGACGGCTAAGATGTCCGCGAGAGAAATGACCCCGATTGGGCGTCGCGCGTCGTCCACCACCCACACGCGGTGGACCGCGCGGACGTGCATGAGCTCGAGAACCTCGCCGACGGTCGCGGCGTCTTGGCACGACACGACGAGTCTCGCGCCTTCTTGCGCGAGTGCGACGCCATACGCGGTTGATTGGGGCGAGTACACTCGGTCGTCTCTTGGCGGGACGATGGGTGTGATGCCGTGCGTGTGCACTAGGAATTCGCCAACCGGAAGCGCGTAGGCGCCGAAGGCGTCGGTTGAGAGCGTCGCGATGTCGGATTCGGACAAGTTTCCAACCAGCACATCCGTTCCGTCATCCACGATCGCCACGGCTTGCACGTTGGCGCGTTCCATCTCGTAGAAGCAGTCGATGACGGGCGTTGATACGCTCATGCTGGTGATGCGTCGTCCGCCTTGCGTGCCTAGGCCGAGCGACTTGACCGTCGCGTCGATGATGGACGGGTCGAGAATATCGCGGTTGCGCCGTATGTACATCGCCACGTCGCTTTGCGCGACGATATCGGTCACCATCCCACCCGCGTCGATCACGGCGAACCTGTGCGGGCATTGCCGAAGCATCGGCGAGCCCGCCAGGGGCTCGCCACCCGGGGCGCCTTCCATGGCATCGGCGCCGATGCGAAGGCACTTGTGCAACGCCTCCAGGAGAGTCATCTCCGGCGTCGCGGCGGCCCACACGCCCGTGCCGTCCCATCTCGAGCGGACGTCACGAAGCGGCGTCTGCGCGTACGCCTGACCGAGCAACGTCAGTTCCGCCATCCTTTGCAAGACAGGCAGCTCGGACGAAGCCGTCGCGGCGGCGTTGACCCGCTCCAGGAATCCAAGGACGATATCGCCGACTGAAAGGAAACACTGGGCATCGTAGTGTGTGTTGTCGCTGTGCATCTGCACCAGGGGGGCGGACTGTACGCGCATCGACGCGAGGGCGGTGAGGGCCGAGCCCACGGTCTGGTCCACGCGGAGGATCAGGGGAAGCAGGGAGCGCGTGGGGCGGTCGTGTAGAGACGACTCGGCAGCGAGGCTCTTCCGCGCTCTGGGAGTTGGAGAAAACAAGTCAGAAGAAGAAAAAGGCGAGACTGAGTTGGTAGAGAGGCGCATGGTTGGCGGGAAACGGGAGGCGGACCTGAGATACTCCTCGAGGTTCGTGCGGCGGAGGAGATCCGCGGGGGCTTCAGTGGTCTTGGTCGACATCGAGTCGGACGGGGGGGGGACGCCGCGGTGTTTGTGTCTTCGAAGAAGTGTCGTTGCTTTTTATTTGTTGACTCCTGATCTGTTATTTTGTGTATTTTCTTGGCACGCGATTTTCTTTTTGAAGTGCCCAACCAGATCTGGGCACTCACATTGGCGGCAGCACAAGCACGGACACTCGCCGCCAATGGCGCCCAGCAAGAAGACATGCACGGTGCTTATGGTGGACGTGTCGTCCCCGACAATGACCCCTCACCTCGGGTGGGTCGGTGACTCGCTGTCGCGCGTGGTGCAGAACCGCATTTTGCACGCCAATGCGGATGAGTTCGCGCTCGTGACGTGCGGGGCGCGGGAGACTCTGAACGACGTGCACACCGAGGGCATCGAGAACGCGGCTGCTGCTTGTGAGCAGGACTACGAGGAGGAATACCTGAACATCTCCGTTGACGTTGCGATGGCGTGCGCGTGCGCGGAAACGGCCGGGGTTGTGGCGCGTTTACATACATTCGCAGGCGACGGTGCTGTTGCGGATTACCTCGACGCCCTGACGGTCGCATCCGACGTGCTGGTACGACACGAACGCGGCGGCTGTTTCAGCCGTCGCGTCCTGATCGTCACCGACCTACAAACCCCGTGTCCAATAGATCACGATTTTCTAAACAGCATCGCGGCGGGAATGCGAGGCGCGAGCGTGCAACTCGTGGTCGCCGTCGTGGACGGCGAAACGGAAGAAACCGAAACCAAAAACGCCAACCGCGAGATGTTCCAAAACTTGTGCGACTCCCTGAACGTGCTTTCCGACGGTGTCACACCGGTTCCGTTTTCGTCGCGGTCGTCCGTCGCAAACGCTAGGGACGTTTTCAACCACCACAGCGTGAAACAAACCAGACCCACCACCACCTTCCGAGGCGACCTGCAACTCACGCCGTGGATGAACATCAAGGTTTGGGGGTATAAGAAAATCAGCGAAGCGAAACCGCCGGCGATGAAACTGTTTGACTCCAGCGCGGACGACACACATGGGGACGGCCCGATGGTCACAAGGGAAAGAACATTCACCTCGTACGCGGACCCGGACAACCCAAAAGACGTACCGCCGGAGATGATGTTGTCCGCGTACCCGTACGGTACGTATCGTGAGAACTGTAAGCCCGTGGATGTAAGCCCGTGGATGTGCAGTACTGCTGTATGACTGCAGTCATGTGACTGTACCCGTACCTGTTACTAGTAGTACAGGCAGACATGCTTACCACCGTACCTTCTCGTCAAGGATCACCTGTCTCGGAATCCAACGCTCTGACTGTTTGCTCATACATACTACAACGAAAGACTGACCCTTTTCTTTCACTCACAGGCCCGACCAACATCCCGATTCAACACGACGTCGCGGCGCTCGTGGCGAGTAAAAACGACAAAGGCATGGCCGTGTTCGGGTTCACGCCCCTTGCCAGCGTGCCTGCTTGGAACGGCATGGAGGAGGCGAGGGTGTTGGTGCCGTGGCCGTCGAAAGCGGGGAGCGCTGCGGCGGGGATGGCCGCCAGCGCCGGGACCAGCGACCGCGAAGCGGGGAAAGCGGCGGCGGCGATGTCTGCGCTGGCGCGGGCTATGAAGAAAAAAGGCGTCGCCGCGCTTACCAGGGCAGTTTTTACCCAGAACTCGGACAAAGTAAGTTTTGGCGCCCTGACGCCTTGGTGTGTTCCCGAAGGCGACTTCCTGGTGTTCACGCCTTTGCCGTTCGCGGAGGATGCGTACGCGGCGGAGTTCAAACCGCTGGTCACGGAAAATCGGGAGAGAAGCGACGGGAGACACTCGAAAAAATTACCTAAAACACAAATCGCGCCTGACGAGACTCAAAAAGCCGCCGCGAACGCGTTGATAGACGCGCTGGATGGTTCAGGTGTGGACCCTTGGTCCGTGCTGAATCCATCCATCGCGAGGACGCACGCGTTGCTACACGCGCGGTCCACGGACGAGTTCGCCGCGCCGCTCGCGATCGCGGCGGGCGGCGGACCGAACGCGGAGCGCGCGCTTCTTGCGCCGCCGCTCGCCGAGTCGATTGGCGCGCCTCCCGCTGGCGGTTTGGCTTTGGCTGCGACTCGCGCGAAGGCCGCTTCCGACGCCGCGTCCCGGTTCGCACAAGCCTGCGGTGGCCGCCTAGGAGGGGGTGCCGCGGTAGGATTAGCGGGGACGCGACGGCGGAGTTCCGAGCGCGAACTCAATGGGGAACCCGCGAAGGCGGTTCCAAACAAAGAAGACGACGCCCCACCGGCGCAGCGACGGCGCACTGCGGATGACCCACCGGAAGCACGTGTCGCGAGCGACGGCGACGGGTGGGTCGCCATCAAGGAAGAGCCTACAAGTACGATGCAGATGGATTCGATGCGCATGGAGACGCTCCCCGTGGACGATTTAGGGGACGACGCTTTGGGAGGAGACGACGCTTTAGGAGACAACAACGCGGGCGCCGCTTCGCCGGGAGAACCACCTGTTCCCGAGAACGCGCAGGAAGAGGATGGTTTTTTCGACGATATGGAATAACACGCTTTCCGCGCTTTGTCTTTCAAAACTATGCATACTAGGTTGGGGTTGGGGGTGGTTGTCACGCGCGTCGGTCGGTATCACGAGTCTGAGGATCCGCCGACGTCGACGACGACGACGACGTGCTCGTCGCATTCGTCTCTCCGGGACGTGCCGGGTGATCCTCGGGAAAGTGTGTTCCTATCCCCCCCCCACATCCCACTCCACTCCGAATTTCGTGTTCCCGTGTGTCCCATCTGTCGCGCCACGCCGTGCTCGTTTTGGGAACCAGCCCCGCCCGCCCTAACCTCACCCAAACGCCGTCTTTCCTGAATGTCACTCCAAATGCGTCGCTGTTCCTCAACCTGCGTTTGGTGCAACCGCGCCATCGTCTGTGTCACGTCCCCGTGCGGCGTTTCCCGCAAGCGTTGCACCAGCGCGTGTTCCATGCCCAGCGTGGCGTACGCGGGCGCGAACTGGAACAAGCTCCTTTCCCTATTTTCGTCCACCTCCCTGTGGTACCCGAAAAGCAAACCCGAAGTCGTCGCGTCCTCTCCGGGCGCCCGCGGCGGCGTCCCGTCACGCCGCGGCGTTTGCTCGGCGTCGGGCAGACGCTTCGCCGCTGCGGCCTCGCCGCATGGAAGCACCACGGCTACGTACGTGGGCTTGCCGTTCGCTTTCTCTAGGAGCTCCGTGAGCCTCCGCAAAATGATACCCGACCTCGTCGTTTCCTGGCGCCGGCGGAACTTCAGGAAAAGAAACACAAACCCGGCGAAGAAACCTACGCCCAGGACGGTGACGAAAAGCGACGACCACCACCCAGGCGCGTCCTTCGCGTCCGCGGACACCACCACCGCGGCGCACCCCGCGGGCTGGCCCGCAGCGTACGGGTCTGGGTCACACGGACACGACGACGACGTTGTATTCCGCGCACCCGCGGTGGCGTTGAGCCCGGCAGCGACCCAACGCTCGCACCGCGCGCGCATTGAGTTCGCGTGTGCCTCCTCGTCGGATGCCACGTCCGTCATTTGTTCCGTTTCAGCGCCCGCGCCTGCAGTACCTCGAGGCGTACCAGGACCGCGTGGGACGCACGGCTCCGGCGACGACCTGCGACTTGGACGTTTTCGTCGCGTGCGGTTTCACGACGCACCGCGCGCGACTGTGGGAGGCCCGACCGTCTCCGTTCAACAGAGGGTGCCTCGGCAGATTTGGTTGAAGACGGTTAACAACCCGTCTTGCAAGCAAAATAAATGTTCGGGAGGGGAGACGGGGAGACGAGAGTTCACGAGAAGGCGGCACGAGATTGGAATCTCCTGCACATTTCCCGGATAGGAGTTACGCACGTGCACAGTTAGGAACGTGCACATTTGGGAACGGCGCTTGCGTACCGGTACAGTATCAGTTGCTATTCTCATCAAGAATATCCACAGGTTCAACAAAATCTGAGATTCGCGAAGACAACAAAAACCACTCCAAAAACCCTCACCTTCGCGTGTTGAACGGAAACGATTGACCGAACCATGGTACACGCACTTATCGATGCACGAGAGTCCGTGGGGTTCAGCCCCCTAGGCGTTACGAGAAGACGGCCTAGAAGAAGTCCGCCGCAGTGGCGGCACGATACCGCGCGCGACATGATAAGCCACGCGGATGGCTGTCGGCGCGGCGAGGAGGTTTACGTTTTAGGGTTCGCTCTGAAACTGACCTCACTCGCAGATGTCCGCCTCGCAAGTGAGGCGGCACGATACCGCGCTTGACATGATAAGCCATTCAGAAGGCTGTCGGCGCAAAGAAGGAGGCCTGATGCAGATTGGACCTCGCCGCCATAGAGGCGGCACAGAAGTTCGTCACAGAGGCGGCAAAAGTTGGAGTGAGGAGGTGTGGAAAGGGTGTTGATGGTGGGAAATAGTCTAGAGTTTACGCGTTAAAAAGAAGTCACCCAAACGCCATCGCGACGCGCCCGCGTGCCACAGCAGAGACCACCGCGGCTTTCTTGCCCCGCCCGCCGCCGCCGCCACCGCCGCTCCTACCGCCGCGACCGCGTCCCCCTGCTTTCCCGCGGCCTTTGCCTCCGCCGCGCCCTCGCCCGCCTCCCGGCGCGCTCGTTTCCTTTGGTTTCTCCTTCGGCTCCGCCATGGCTGGCACTTCGGTTCCAGGGAACGCGCCTAGCGCGGCGGCGCCTCCGCAGGGCGACCACCGCACTTGTGTCGCGTCCAGTATAGACGCGGCGTCCGGAACGCGCGCTTTGTCTTTTCGAAACAGCGCCTCCACGGCGTCTGCCAAGGCCACCGCGGAAATCGCCGCCGCTTCGATGGACGGCGGGCCTTGACACCAGTCCCCGCACGCGCCAACTTTCCCGGACGCGTCGAAAACCGCGGGGACGTTCGCAGACGTAAGCGGGTTCGCCGCGCCCCACAGCTGTACCCGACTCGTCGACGGCTTCGCCGTTCCCGGAGGTAAGCCCAAAATTCGCTCAAACTCGGCGAGCATTTCGGTTTGAACCTTCTCCGCGAACTGTTTCGGCACCGCTTCTTGAGGACACTTGTTGTCCCGGGCGTAGGTGGGGGTGCTGTGCACGACCCAGCATTCGGGGACGGTGGAAGACGGGGAAGGCGTCGACGCGTGCCCCCCCGAAAGCGCGCGTTTCGCCGTGACGTTTGAGACCCACGCGATTGTGTCGGATCCGGTGACGTGCGCGCCTTGCATGGAATCGTTCGTACCCATAAGCGACTCGTCGAACGCCACCATCAGCGCCCATACGGATGAAAGAATCAACTTGCGTTGTTTTTTCAGCTCGAACGTGGGACGCGCGCCGAACGCGCACTGCAACGACTGCGTCAGTTTCGGCACCGCGCCCGTGCCGTCGGCCCACTGCGCCGTAGACGCGAGCCGCGCGGCGCACTTCCCGTTGTGCGCGACGGCGACGAAGTCAAACGTCCCCAGCTGTTCCCCTCGAGAACCAGGCGAAGACGCGAGGTTCCATCGCACCGGTGAGGTTTCGTCAGTACCGTCGCGAGTGGGGGTCATAGCGCCGACCCACTTGGGACGCACCACGGTCACGTTCTCGCAGTCGGCGAGGTGCGTGGTGAGTTTTTTCAATCCACCAACCCCGACGTATCGCGTAGCACCGTCCCGGAAAGGCACGAACATCCCGGATGACGCGTCCAGCACGCCGACGTTTGCGTCGGGCCACTCCCCTATGAGACCAATCTCGTGCCATTCACGCGCCATACTCTCGAAAACCGACCCGGGGGTCGCGGTGAAGTACTGGCACGCGTGGTCCCAGCTTAAAGCGCGTCCGAGATCGTCCACCGCTTCGCGCGTGCTCGCGCGTCCACCCACGGCCTTTTCCCCCGTGTCGAACACGGTGGCGCGGATGCCTCGAACTGAGAGCTCCCGCGCGAATACCAACCCGGAGATCCCGCCGCCCACCACGGCGACGTGCGCCGCGCGTGAGTCCCCCATCGCGCGTCGTGTTGTGACCAAGTCGTGGTGTCATTTCCTCGGATAATAAGGGCCACGTCGTCGCACGTCGCCTGCCACTTTGGGCGACGCGACCATGGAGTCCCTGGACCAACGCGCGGTGATGTGCGTCGCCGCAGGTTTCGCGGCGGGCGCGTTGATTGGCGCGCACCTCACGGGTGCTTCTTGGTGCCCCGTACCGGGCGCCGGGCGTCGCTCGCGAGTTGCAGGCGGTTCTGCGTGGAAGGTTTCGTCCAAGGAGGATTTCATCTCCCAGCTCGGGTTGATCCCGCACCCCGAGGGCGGGTTCTTCGTGGAGACGTACCGGAGCGGCGGTGAGCCGATGTGCAGCAAGGGTTTAACCGACCTCACCGGTGACGTGATGACCACCAACCGAGGCCCCACCCCAGCGCGCAACGTCATGACGAGCATATACTACATGCTTACCGATGAATCCAGCCACCAGTGGTGGGCGAACAACGTCAGCGACCACGTGCATTACCACCACGCGGGCGGTACGTTGATATATAACCTGGTGTTGCCTGACGGGAGTTTTGTTACGAAGCGCCTTGGTACGAACATTGAGGCGGGGGACGAGCCGCAAGTCATCGTCACGGGCGGGTCGTTCAAATCCGTGCGCCTGGAGAACGGCGCGGAGTTTGGGATCATCGGCGAAGGCGTCGCGCCGGGGTTTGATTTTCGCGACTTCAAGTTTGTGACGCGCGCCGAGTTGAAAAAGCTCAACGCCGAGGCGTTCGAAAAACACGCGGATCTCATCAAGCCGGACCCGGAAGACACGTTCGACCAGTACTACGAGGGGAAGTGATTGGGGTTTGACGCGAGTCTCGGTGATGGAACGCTCTCGCAAACGAAACGATTCAAACAATTCACCTGTCATTTATTCGTGTTTCCGTTACATCTATGCTCCACCCGTCCGTTACATCTGCAGTCCATCCTCCGCCGCTTCCTTCAACGTTTGCACCCACTGCCCAACCTCCTCGGCCGTTCTTCTCTTTAAAGAGGTCCACGAGCTGGCCGAGGATATCGTTCGCTTCTTCGTCCGTCGCTTCTTCCGTCGCTTCCTTCTCAAACTCATCAGCCACGTCCTCCTCGTCCTCAGAGGAAGACACGTCCTCGTCAGGCGCGGCGGTTCCGAAATCCGCGAAGGACATCTTTCGTGTGACAGTCTCGATTCCGGAAACGCCCGGCGCGGCGAACGCGGCGAACAGCGAGCTCGGCGCCGCGGGTCGCGCGGTTTCCGCCAAAGGCTCTTTGGTCGTATCCTGCTCCGTTTCGTTCGCATGCGCCTTCTCCGTATCCGCAGCTTCCGTACTGACTTCCTTCGCGACTTCCTTCGTCTCCAATCGGGGGCGCGCGAGGACGCTGTCAGGGCTCGGCGCGGCTTCGGGGACGGTTTTCGGCGTCGCCGGCGTCGCCGGTTCCAGCTTTTTGACGAGCGACTTTGCAAAAACCGAAAGGTTCGGGTCAGACATAGGCCACACCTCGTCCACGCACGTGAACCCACGTAGCTTGCTTGAGACGAACGCGCGGGCGATTGTTCCAGGTTCGCCAGCGGGAACGAACATCATCAAGCCGTGCATGGCGTTTTTCCTCGCGGCGAGTTCGAGAAGTTGACACAGATGTTTTCCCAAGCCGTTTTTCTGCCAATCGGGCTCGACTTGCAAGTCACGCAGGAGGAGGACAGGCAGACCGGCCATCTCGTCGCGCGTGTCGCCTTCGACGGTGAATCGGAAGTGTGCGAATGCCACTGGCTTGCCAGTTTTTGGTGCCTTCTTGGACTTGCACGCCGGCGCGCGCTCGGTGACGAGCGCGAACCTGGAGGATGGGTAACACATATCGTCCATCAAAGCCTGGGGACTCCAGCCTTGGTCAAGCTCATGGAGGTTTCTGTGCACCAGGTCCTCGGCCCAGTCAAGCTCCTCGTCGGAAATCGTGCTCCCTGTGCGGTGGGTGGGGATGGTCAGAGAGACGTAGAGTACGCTGGAATGAAAAAGGAATTAAAAGTTGACGAGATTTGCACGACCCGGGTACGTCGTGTGGCTCGGGTTCTGGTTTGATATGACGAACTTACCTGTGCGGAAGTGCACATCCAACGCCATGCCATCGCGATCGATCTTGGTGAACGCGCCGAAAGCCGACAACACGTCCCTATCGCCTCCAAGCTCATCGCGAAGTGCATTTCGCAGCGTCGACAGGTGGTGCTTTTCCGTCTGGATTGACACCTTCTTGTGAAGCGCGTCCCCTTTAGAGCTCTTTCCCTTGGATTTGGACCCGCCGCTCTTCGACGACTTTCCGCCGCCTAAACCCGTCATGGTGGCGCTGCTTGCGACCCGGGGAGATGAGTTGTGCCCGACCGCGGTGAGATTTGAATCTTCTCATCCGATGATTTTAAAAAGTCGGTGCTTACTTTCTGGTTTCTGGGCACCCCTGCTTTAGCAACGCGATCAGTCGAGGGGCGCGCGCGGCTGGCGGCGGAATTTCAACATGGGAATCAAGGGTCTACCCGAGGTGCTCAAGCCGTACTTGATACCCGTCGAGGTGTCGCGCCACAAGGGTAAGCGCGCGGCGGTGGATGCGTACTCGTGGCTGCACAAAGGCGCGTATTCCTGTTCGCTGGAGCTCGCTACGAAGAATCACTACTGGCGCAAGCTCGGCCGGGACCCGCCGTACGTGAAGTACTGCGTGCACCGCGCGCAGATGTTGCGGCACTTCGGTCTGACCCCGGTTATCGTGTTCGACGGCGACCGGCTTCCCGCGAAAGGCGGCGAGGAGAAGGAGCGTAGGGATCGGCGCGGCGAGAAGATGGCAAAAGGCCACGCGAAGCTGAAGCTCGGGGACAAAGAAGGCGCGGCGTTTTTCTTCCAGCAGGGAATCGACGTCACACCCGCGATGGCGCACGAGCTCATCGCCGCGCTGAAGCGAGAGGGTTTCGAGTTCATCGTGGCGCCGTATGAAGCGGACGCGCAGATCGCGGCGTTGGCGCAGCTCGGCGGCGGCGACAAGAGAGGCGTGGACGTGGTTTTCACCGAGGACAGCGACTTGGTGGCGTACGGGTGTCCCACGGTTCTGTTCAAACTCGACAAACACGGAAGCGCTATGGAACTGAACGTCGCGGACGTGTTGAGTGGTCCACCTGGGAGCGAGACTGTTGATTTAGCATCGGCAGGTCCCTCTGGGAGCGTTTCACTTGACGTATCATCGGATGCGGCCGGAAACGGCGCGGACATCGGCGACGACGACGACGCTGATGAGAAAAACGAGGCGGATGCGGCGCCGGAGCCGGGGCTGGACGAGGACGACGAGGACGACATCGGCATCGCTACGTCGGCATCGAGGCGCGTTGCGAAACGACCCGTCGTGACGGAAAAAGTCACTCCCAAAACCACAACGAAAACCAAGAAGACCGCGAAACGACCGGCCAAGGGCGCGCCGTTGGATTTCACCGGGTGGAGCCGCGTGAAATTCCTCGAGCTGTGCGTGCTGAGCGGGTGTGACTTTTTGCCAAACGTGCCTTCAATAGGCATCAAGCGCGCGCACGCGTTGATGGCGACGCACGGCACCGCGGCGGCGACGCTAGAGTTTCTGAGAGCGGATATAAAAAAGAAAGTAACGGTCCCCGACGGGTACGAAACGGGGTTCCAAAAAGCGTTTTGGACGTTTCGACACGCGCGCGTGTGGGACCCTTTGCTTCGGCGAACGCGCCCGCTGAATCCCATGCCTGACGAGTTGCGAACGGCGGAGGCGGATACCGCGTTTCTCGGCGCGCACGTGGAAGCCGCCGTGGCATTGGAGGTCGCGGAGGGCAGGCTGGATCCTATCACGCGGAAACGGTTCGTCGTACCCGCGAGCCCGACGAAACAAAAAGGGTGGAAGCCGGGAGGGGGACGAGGAGGGAAAAGGGACGAAGTCGTGCGCCCCCCCCCCGCGCGGCCGCTTGCGTTTGCCAACCTCTTTGGCTCCAAACCGAAACCAGCGCGCACGCCGACGCGGTTCGACGACGGCGACGCGTTGGACGATCATGACATGGCGTTGATGATGAAGCGCATGGAGACGCAAAACGAAAACGGCGCAGAGACGGGGGGGGGCGACGGGGGCGCGCGAGCCAACGCCGGTGCCGGCGCATCGCGGGCTCCGGCTGCGTTTCCGGCGGCGTTTTCGAAGCAGTTGCCTCCTACGGGAAGCCGGGAATCGATCCAAACCCCGTCTGTTCGATCAACGCTTCCCAAAAACATGTTCGCGCGTCCAGCGCCTGCGAAGACGCAAGGTTTGGGTCAACTAGCGGGGTTGTTCAAGAAAGCCGAGGAGAAGGAAAACGGGTTGAAAATATGCGTGGCGGAAGATACGCCGGCGACGGCGCGACCGACGGTGGCGACGGTTTCGCAGCGAATCGCGGCGGCGCGTGCGGCGCCACCTCCGACAGGGAGTGTCCGAAATCGCGGCCCCATGGATGCGTTCGCGATGCTCAGGGCTGAAGCGGAGAAAAAGAAACGAAAGTTGACGTGAGACTTGTGAGACTTGGTCGTATTGCGTATTAAACGGTTCTCAAAACCGACTCTTACTTTTTGCTGCGCTTGACTTGTTCCTCCTCCTTCCACAGCTCCATCGTCTCCACGTCCCCGTTGTCGTACTGGATCTGGTGCGCGCACGTTTTGGGGTCGAATCCCGTGATCTTGCCTTTGTAGAAAATATCCTCAGGCGGCCAGTAGATGTCGATGCCGACGCCGATCACGTCGGTTCCCTCCGCCGCGATTTTAGCCCCCTCGTGCCCGTCGCGCGCGGCGTCGCGCATCTGCGCGTCGAGGCACCGTTTTCGTCGCGTAGGCTCCAGGCAGTTCACACACACGCCGCACTTCGCGCCTTGTAACGTCACCTTCAACGGCGCGCCCTTGCCTTTCGTGGTGAGCTTCACCGAGAGCGGCTTTTTCTTCGCGCGCCAATCCGGCTCGGCAACCTGATCGGGTTCGTAAACGCTCATCGGCGCCGGGTACGGGTGGCCCGGGAACGCCTTTTCCAGCGCCGTTTTAATCACCTTGCGCTGCGCCTCCGCGTCCTTGAAGATCTGCGACTCCTTCTCGTTGTACACCTGCGCGTTTGAGAACATGAGCTCCACGGAAATCAGGAAATCCCAAACACTGCCGTGCCCTCCCGCGCGTTTCAGCGAAGCGGCGATGGATTTGTAATCCACGGGGTTCGCGATTTGCCGGTAATACTCCGGCATCTGCTTCCGCGTGGGTAACAACTCAAACAGTTCAGACAGTGTTCTGCCTTTGACTTTTACCTCGCGCGCTTTCTGAAGGATTATCCGGCACTGCTCAACCTTGCCAGTGGTCATCGCGCGGTCGTCGTCCGCGTCGTCCTCGGACTCGGACTCCATCTCGTCGTCCCCGTCCGAGTCGGCGTACGATTTCTGCTTCTTCGCGACGCGCCCGGACACCGCCCTCGGCGGGCCGTGGTCTGTCTCCTCCTCCATGAGCGTGGGGTGCAGGGTGAACTTGGCGCCCGTGCCCGTCAGCGCCTCGAGAAACACATCGGGGTGTTGACGCAGAATCGAGGAAACTGCGGCGTTCACGCGCCGCGCGCCCGCGACTTCGGGCGCGCCTGATTTCTCAACCGCGGCGACCAAGTCGTCCAGGGACAGGGCGGCGCCGTTCGCCGCGTACAGCGCGTCTCGCGCCGCGGTCGCGGCGGGGCCCAGGGATACGCCGGCGTACATGCGTTTCTTGCCACCCACGCCAACGCGCGCGGTGTCCGGTGCGTTGGGTTTTTTCGGATCGAACGCGACGTCGCGCACCACCACCCGGTTTTGCGCTTGCGTGTCGAGTTTCGTGTCCCGCGGGGGTTCGTCTTCGGGCCGCAGGTACAAACGAGGCCGTCCCCGGGGTTTTCCCGTTGGCTGATACGCGGGTTTGGGAACACCCGCCGGTCGCCCCGGTCGCCCCGGCGCTCGCCCGAACCGCCTGGTCAGGTTGGCGAGGTGGTCAGGATCGGTGCCGTACCCGTACATTGCGCCGCCCGCGGTGACCGCTCGGGCGAGCGCGCGTTCCTCTTCTTCGTGGAACGTGGCTTCTTCAACCGGTAGGGGGGCAAACGGTTCGGCTTCGTCGTTTACTTCCTCCACCGTTAACGGCGGCGTCCACCCCGCCCGGCGGTACCACCCCGGCTCGTCGCAGCTTTCGTACACAAAAATCGACTCCGGCAAGGGCTGGTGCGGGAAAACAACGGACATGGCTTTGTGAAACGCGCGTCGCAACATCCCGGCTTCGTCGTAGATTTGCGAATCCGATTCGTTGTACGTCTGCGCGTTTGTTAACATGAGCTCCACGGCGCAGGCGAAGAACCAGGGCGAGGCGTACGAGCGCTCGGGCGACCGGCGCAGCGCGCGCTCGATGGAACGGCAATCCACCGGACACCGAATCAGCTCGTAGTAATCGGGAAGCTCGCGTGGGCCGGGCAGTTGTTCGAACGGCTCAATCAAAAGCCGCGGCGGTTCGTCCTCGTCATCCGGGTCGTCGTCGGGGTCGGGTTCGTTTCGCAACGCGGTGAGGACTTCGAAACACTTCCGACGCTCGCTGTTCCGCATCTTCCATTGCACCGGTCGCGACGCCCACACGTCAAAAGCACCCATGCGCACGCGGTACCTGCCTTCGGGTGATAAAATTCCTTCGTGCTCCTGCTCGATCCGGAGTTCCTCGGCGCGCCGGGCTTCCTCGCCCGCTTTGCGCCGCGCCTCCATCTCATCCGCCGCGCCTTTTTCCGCCACGGCGCCGGCGCCGAGAAGCATCCCGGCGCCCGCGAAGCCGGTGTCCTTGGGAAGCCACTTCACCCGTTGCATCGCGAGAAGAAGGTCCTCGATCTCGCCGTCGTCGTAACGCACGCTGTGCTCACCGGTGTTGTGAATGAACCCCTCCACGGTACCGAGGTAGAAGCTCTGGTCTAACGGCCACCAGATCCCGAGCCGGTTACCGACCACGGCGGCGCCTTTCTCCGCGCCTAAATTCGCGAGGTACTCGCCGAGCGCCTGCCCGTTTTCGGTGCGAATCGACTTGCGCCACTTCTTCGCCTGGCCCATGCCTCCCAGGCGCTCGTAATCGGCGGGTGATACGTAGTCGCCACTCTCGGCGACGAAAATCTTCTCCTCCTTCGGCCGGCCGCCGGGCTGCCACACCCCGGGCGGAGCGACGCCGCACACGACGTTGAGCGGTTTTGGAATATCCTCCGCGCCCGCGATTGCGAGGCATACGGTTTCTGTGAGGTGCCCCGCGGGTTCCACGTCGTCGTTATCGCCCTCCACCGCGCCTCTTCCTTTGCTGCTGGGCTTCTCGACTTGCGGCAGCGGGGGGCATAACACAATCGCCGCGGCGACGACTTCGATTCGCGTTTGCGCGCGCTCAAACTTCGCGTCGCGATCCGCGCGGGCATCCGACTTGCCCATGTGCGAGTTTGCGCCGTAAATCGCGGCGTCCAGGTTCGCAACCGCCTCGGCCATGTCCAGTTCGCGCTGTTTCTCCGCCGCGTCCGCGCCTTCTCGCTCTTCAATTTCCGCGTACTTCTCGAGTTGCGCCTGCAGGCCTTGCTGGACCTCGGTTTCGGCGTACCCGAACAAAGTTACGCCGTCCAAGTCGCTCTCGACGTACGCTCGGGGGTGCGGCATGTTGGGCAGGGCAAACTTGGTGGGGAAAATCGCGGGCTTGCCGATCAAAAACCCGGCGGCGGTGCCGCCGTATCCGGCCAACGCGAGCGCGGCGGACCTCGTGGCGTACCACGCCTGGTTGGGGTACCCGGCGAGTTTCTCCCAACCAGCATCCTTCACCGGGTCGGAGTCGGCGACGACCGCGACTGCTTTCGCGACCGCCGATGTCTGCGGATCGCGCTTCACTTCGTGCGCGGCGTCTTCCGTGATGCCCACCAGCGGAACGGAACCGGCCCACAAATGAGGGCACCAGCGCGGCGCGACGGCACCTTCCGGTACCGTTCGTGGAAAATCATCAGCGCCGACCATCCCCGGCGTGACCAACCCCGCGGAGGCGCACTTGACCATGTCGGAGAAAAAAGTGCGCGCGCCCGCCGGGCGCGTAATGGCGGGGCCGAATTCGTTGTGCTCGGGTTTCACCGCGTCGGGGTCAACCTGTCCCGGAGGCAACGCCTCGGTGGCCATGTTGTCATCCTCGTCCGACTCCTCCTCGGACTCTTCTTCGTCCTCGACCATGTCCGCGATGGGCCGGTTGTCGTCACCGTCGCTCTTGGTCGCGTCTTCGTCCGCCTCTTCGATCAAACGGTTGATCTCCGCGTCAAACGGGTCGAGCGGTTTCTTGTACTCAACAGGTTCCGTTTTAGGCTTCGCCGCGCGTGTCGCACCCGCCAGCAAGCTGGGCTTCGTCACCGGGTCCACGCCACTCGGCACGTGCCGCTCGTAGTCATCCTCGAACAAACCAGCCGGCCGCGCCCGGCCTTGCGTGGCCCAAAACATGCCGCACGCGTTGCACAGCGTGGCCTTTCCCTCCGGGCCGTGTCGCATCCGCGTGGTGTCTTCGCGTTTCCGCCCGCAATCCACGCAGTCGGGGCGTGGCGGGGGCGACGGCTCCCTCGGCTCGCGCTTCTGTTTCGGCACGGTGAACGTTATGGCGTCGCCAACGAGCATTCCGTGCTCCAGCGGCAGCGGGTGTTTCCGCGGTCGTCCCCTTGGCCGCCCGGTCGACGTGGGCCCCCAGGTTTTCCTCACGTACGTGGACGCCTTGGGGGTCTTGGGGTCCTTGGGCATCTTGGTTCCGGGCAGGTTGAAGTGCATGATCGGCCCAGGTCGGGTGGGCGGGGGTGCGTTTTTATCCAGCAAAGGCAAGTTCGAGTGGTGCACGCGAAGGTTGAGATTCTCCGCGACGCCTTTCGAGGGAATCGACCCGAACTGCTCCAGTCTTCGGCGTTGGGACTCGCGCAGGATACACAACGCCGCGCCCGCGGCGGTGTCGCACCCGCCCTCCTCGGTTTCGACGTGTCTTTGAAATTCACCCTCGGATTCCCCCCACATCACGTGGTGCTTCCCCTCGAAGTCCACCCAGACGTAGAGGGATTCGTTCATGAACTCGCCCTCCGCGAAGAAACCGAGTGGCAGCATCTGTTCGTCGTCGTGTTCGTCCCCGGCTTTCGGTTCGCCGAACGTGAAACTGCCATCCGCCATACCCAAGCACTGCACGGTAAGGTCCACGAAACAATGCGGGTGCGTCGATAGCGATTTCTCCACGTGCACGTCCTTCCACGCCGTGTGCTTGCGTTCCTCCTGGAGCTGCTGAATACGACTCGATCCGCGACTGGGTTTCATCGCCGCGCGTTTCTTTTTCCAGCTCCCCTTCGGCCCGCGGCGCTTCACGGGTTCAGGCTCCACGGGCTTCAGCTTGTCCGCCATCTTGTCAATCGTGAGCTGCTGCATTAGCAGCTTGTTACGCGCGATGTTCGCCTGGCGCTGACGCTCGTACTTAGTCATGCCGTCAGGACCGACCGCGTCGTCGTCGGACGACTCGTCATCCTCGGACTCGGACTCGGACTCAGCAGCGGGGTCATCAGCGGGCGGCTCCGCGGGCGGCTCCGCGGCCGCGGGGCCTACGGACGCGTCCGCGCCGGCAGTGTCCATCTTGGACACCTCCCCCGTCGCCGCCGCGCCGTTCTCCTTGTCCTCTTCCGTCGTCATACGCAACGCAAGATCTCGCGCGGCGCCCCTCGGTTTTTGTAGGGATTAGGCCGGCCAGCCCTGACTCGAACTCCGAGCCCGGCGCCCGCGGTCGCAAATGCTCCGCGCGGATTCTCCGGCGACGTGCAAGTCGCGACGGATCCGGCGCGACGTCGGTACGTCTCGACGCGCGTCAAACTGGCTCGCGGCTTGACAGCTGACTGGAGTGGTCCTTTTTGAAATCAAAGACCGGCGTTGCTTTGGGGCACGGTTTCCGATTTAAAAAAAAAAGTGAAAAGCAGTGATGGGACAGTCCGAGAAAAAGACATCGTGCCAGGATTCTCGCCTCCTTGCGGTTCTCGCGAGAGGAATGAGGTGGAAGAGGTGGCGCGCGCGCGTGGAGGTTCCGAATGATGGACCGCGAGCGAAATTGCGTGTGAACACATCATTCACAAAAATCTCCAGCCTGCGAAACGGTTTCGATTTCCATTTACATCTACTTTGTATTCAGTCCTTCTCGGCTCTCAGACCAGCTAGGCGCTCCTCTCCCTCGACGAAGAAATTACATTATGACACAGCACGCCGGCTGCTTTTTCCCGTCCGTCGCTTTCGGCGTCACGGGAGCATCTTCACTCCAAGTCTCCGCCGCTCCCGGCAAATCTTTCGACTCGACAAGAGACACCGCGGTTACGTCCGCGGGGAGTTGCTCCGGCGAGTCAGACGAGGTGTCCATCGGGTCCGACGTTGAGGTGGGCGAATCCGGTGCTGGTGGGAGCGCGCTGTCGGATGACGACGGGAGAACCGTTTCCTGATTTCCCGATTTCACGTGTGCACTTTTCGCGGAAACCCCGCGGGGTGACGCGGAGTTTGAACTAAGCGACGATTTGGACGCTTTCTTTTCGGATTCCGCCAACACCTGGACCAGCGCGTCTTTCTCCTCCGCCGCGACCATCGCCGCGGCTTCGTGTTCCGATTGCTCGAACCGCAGGGTGTTTATCTCGTCCCTGAGCCGCGCCGCCCTGGCTCGCGCCGCCCACGCGGACCAATGCATCAGCGCGTTTCGCGACCTACCGCGCGTGGTCTTTCCGAACATAATCCCCGCCGCCCTCGCCGCAGCGGAGGTGTTGACCTCGTCATCAAGGCACACCGTGTATCGAGTGGGCTCGAAAAACGCCTCACTGCCCTCCGCGCCGCGCAAAATATCCTCGACGTCAAACTCCCCCGCCGAGCGCAGAGACGCCGCGACGGCTTCCGCGACGATTCGTCGTCGAGTCCCCGCGTCGCTTCCGCCTCGATCCCTGGCGAGTTGCGCTATGGCCATGAGCCCCGCCGCGGGCGACCCCGCGACGAAGTTGGCGGACGCGGATGACAGCTTGGCCAGCTCCTCTTCGGAAAGTCCCGCCGCGACGCCGCGCCACGCCGCGAAGGCGCGACGACCGACGCGTTTCTTTAAACGCAACGCCGCCGCCTCCGCCGCCGCGACAGTTCCTCCAGAGTCGGTCACCGCGAGCCTCCACCACGCGCGTGTCACACGCGCCATCCTCCCCAGTGTCCATCGTCGCGTCATCCGAAACACGTGCGCCTCCGCAGCGGCGCGCTGTTTCGCAAACGAGCGCCACCGCTGGAACACAGATTTCGTCTCAACGCCTCGAAGCGACGCGAAGATAGACCCCGCCGTTCTCGCCATGTCGTACGACCCAGGCGCCACACTTTGTCCTTCATCGTCGTCGCTACTGTCCGCCACGTCCCGCACGCCAACGCTTACGGGCTTGATCTCGTGCGCTTTCATCTTGGCGTACAGCGACAACGTTTTCTGCTGCATCGCTCTCAGCTTTGCGCGTTCCGCCTTAAATCCCGCGATGGCTTGCTCGCGCTCTTCCGTGAGCTCCAGCTTTTGTTGTGTAACCGCCTTGATCAGGTTGGCGAGCTTGACCTGCTTGTCGTGATCCAAAACGATTTGTTCCGCGCCTTTGCGGAACAAAGCCGTCGTCGCGCTCGTCTCTGCGGTGTCCTTCATGCGCGTGCTGTAAAAGGGGGACACGGGTTTCGCGGGGGATTTTGGCAACCCCGGGGACGCGGGGAGGCTTCTGGACCGGGAGGGTGATACGGGTACGGACAAACGCTTCACGTCTCCGAACGCAGACCCGGCAGGTGACGCTCTGCCCATCACGGACCCGGAGTTACCGTCGTGCATGCCCGACGACGGCACTTGTCGAACCGAAGCCAAAATGCAAAATGAATGCGGCCGATTCGCGACAATAAAATTCAGATCGCACAACCGAGACCACGGAGGCTTCGTCACACAAGTCGCGCCTTAACACGCAGGTCGTTCGCGTCTCACGGACGTTTCACGAACCTCGCGTGCGTCGGAAGGTGGCGCTGATCGGTGTGTGCGGGAGCGGGTGTCTGTAACCTATAAAAAGCGAGGTGACTTATAATTTTGTGTCCCCGACTCCCTCCGCCAATCTTCGACCCGAGGCGGTGTACACGAAAGTTCGACATCGTTTTTTTCTTTTCCGACACACTTCAAAGGTTTATCTTGTGAGAGGGGGACGTTTCTTCAAGTCTTACAAGTACAAGTTCGTCATCCTCGCCTACACTCAGTCATCCCGTTTCTGTTTCTTTTCCTTCTTCGCCTTCTTGGCGCTGCCATCCTCCATGACAAACGCGCTCGCGTCTTCGCTCTTTCGTTTCTTCTTCTCGTCGCTCTTTTTCTCCGAGCCTTTTTTCGCCAACCGCGCAGCCGCCGCCGCGACGTCGTCGTCCCCAACCGCCGATTTCCGTCGCTTCTTTTCGTCCTTTTCCTCCTCCTTCGGGGCTATGAACGCCTCGTCCCTGCGCTTCGCACTCGCGCTGAGCGCGTCTTTCTGCTTCTCCAGCTTCTCCGCCGCCGCCCTCCGCCGCTTCGCGTCTTGCGACAAAAAGTACTCGCCGCTTGCGATTTGGGCGTCGATCTTGGATTCCACGGGCGCCGGCGGGAACACCGTGTCTTTCTTCCCTTTGCCGATTTTCGTCGGTTTCTTCCGTTTGACGTTCTTTTTCTTGAACTTGGGAAGGAACCGGTCCCAGGATTGGTTCGCCAGAGCCGGGTCTTTCGCCAGTTCCCGCTTGATCATCAGCTCCTTGATGTGGTAAATGGGGTGCATGTTTTTCATGCAATCCTCAATGATCTTCCGCACCGTTTTCAAACCCTTCCACCCACCCATGCAGCTCACGGTGTTGCCTTGCACCAGGACGTAGCACCCAGTGAGCATCTCAATCGCTTTCAGGGTACTGCCGTTAGGGCCCATCAGCCGTTGCCGGCGTTTCACGTACCGCTCCTTGTTCCGCACCAAGCCGCCGATTTTCACCACGTCGCACTGCACGTCGTCTTGCAGGATCTTAAGCGCCTGCGGCGCCGGCACCGATCTGGACAGGAGTTTGATCAAATCACGAGCCTTGATGATGACGTACGGGTCGAACGTCTTCCTCGTCGTCCGGACCGTCATGCTGCCCTCGACTAAGTTCAGCTCGCACGCCACGCCTTGGTCCTTCAAAGCTCTCGTCACGGATGGCCACACTTCGCGCAGATACGTCTCACGGTACTTGGGGAACAACGTGGCGAAGGAAGACTCGTCAAGCAACCCGTTCGGGTTGTCCTCCTTCGTGAACGGCTCTACTTTCCAGTGGTCGATGCCGTCGACATCCTACAGGAGTGGAAGGAGGGAGGAAGAGGTCAGACACGTGGGGAGGGGCAGGGCGGGGCGGGGGTGACACGCGCATTCTCGGCAGCGGCGGCGGACGCGGGCGGACGGAGGGAACGACGGGGAGAGGTTGCGTACCCAGGGCTTCTCGCGTCGGTAGCGGCCTTTCTTGCCGCCGGTGGAGGTACCGCCTTCGGCGGCATCCGCGGGTGGCGCGTCTTCCACCTCGGCCATGGTGCTCGTGGGGCGTGGAACAAGTGCTCTACCCGCCGCCTGATAAGATGAGATGGGCCAGCCAGCGCCGACAGATTTTGGAGCACAAAATTTGAAAGGAGAATTGCTGCTTGAAAGTCTACCGACTTTGAGATCCGAAATTTACATCCCTTTTAAATTTACACTTTACCTGTGAAATGTACCTATCAACCCCGTCCCCAGTCGGAATTGCAGGGAAAATGTTTTTGCTCTTGTTTTTTTTGTCGTCTTTTCGGGGACGTCGTTAACGAACCGCCACACCCAAACGCGCCCACCACCTCGCTGCTCGAACGACCTCGAACGGTTTAGCAACACGCAACCTCGCCGAGTGTTTACGAACACCTGCTTGTCTGCGAAACGCATAGGCCGCTCGCGTCTCGCCGTGCAACCGCGTTCGCAGGTCGTCACACCCACGCGCCCGTACCTTTTCCATCCATCCAAACTCGGTCAAAACAACAACACGTCTTCCCGATGTTCGCTTCGCCTTGCGCTGTGGGCGTTCCGTTGACACTCCAGGGTCGGCTCGTCCCCCGCGGGTCGCGTGGTTTTCCGCGACGCGTCAGTGTTTTGCCCCGCATCGCGCGATGCGCCGCGGGGCAAAATCCCACCGGACCGGCGACTTCCCAGTCCCTTGCCAAATCTGGAAATGGGAAGCTCTCGTTGACCGATTTGGCATCCCCCGCGCTTCCGTCGCACGGCGCGGCGCGCGCCACGTCTGCCAATTTCGAAGTGGGTGTCATGTCCGCCCCGATCGAGGCGAGCGTTGCGGCGACCAGAGCCGCGCTCGCGGCGAAAGGGTACGGCGACTCCGAGCTCTTCGCCGTGGCGCGCGCCGCGGCGGCGGGTTTGGCGCTCGCGTTCGCGTACACGGCGGCGAAGAAGGACCTGGACACCCCCGGCCGGCCTTGGATGGACGACACTACGGTTGGCAGGGAGTACGACGCGTGGACTGAGGAAATGATTTTGGAGTACTACTGGGGTGAGCACATTCACCTGGGGTATTACAACGACGAGGTTATGCGAAAAGGCGCGGGGACGTTGTTGGGACACAAAGCGAAGGACTTCGTGGAGGCGAAGCTGGACTTCGTGGAGGAGATGGCGGTTTGGGCGGGGTGCGGTGAGAACACCCCGCGGACGGTGCTTGACGTGGGTTGTGGGATCGGGGGTGCGTCACGGCACCTGGCGAAGGGTTTCGGCGTGGGCACTGATGTCACCGGCATCACCCTGTCCCCAAAGCAAGTCCAGCGCGCGACGGATTTAGCGGCGCAACAAGGCATTCCAAACGTGAACTTCCGGGTCATGAACGCCCTGGCGATGGAGTTCCCCGATAACTCCTTCGATTTGGTATGGGCGTGCGAAAGCGGCGAGCACATGCCGGACAAAGCGAGGTACGTCCAGGAGATGGTCAGAGTGCTGAAACCGGGGGGGACGCTTGTCATCGCGACGTGGTGCCAGCGCGACGACCGCGCCGCGCCGTTCAGCGACACGGAAAAAGTCAACCTGGATTACCTGTACAAGGAATGGGCGCACCCGTACTTCATCTCCATCGACGCATACGCCGAGCTCGTGGACGGTACCGGTAAGATGCAAGGAATCGGGACGGACGACTGGACCACGCAGACTATCGCGAGCTGGAGAGCCTCCGTGTGGGCCGGGGTCTGGGACCCACTGCCTGTGTTCTCAAAGCCAAAGGTGTGGTACAAAACCGTCAGGGACATCGTGTGCCTGGAGCGCATGCACCGCGCGTTCGACAACGGACTCATGCAGTACGGCATGATCAAAGCCACGAAGGCGAGCAGGTAATTTCGTCTGGGACGAGAAACGACAAGGCGAGAGAGTTTGTGGCGAACGGTGTGCGAAGATGCTGTCAATGTCATTCTTTATTATTAACTAGACGCGGTCGTCCTCCGACCCCAAACGTTTCACTACTCCTGCAGCGAGAGAAAAATATTTTTCGGCGGGTCCCAGAAATCAACGTCCTCATAGTTGGGCGCGCTGGATGGGGCGACGCGCCGGGGCGCCTGTTGGCCGACGGGCGGGTAGTGGGGCTCTGGTATGCTGGTGGTTGGCGCTCGTCACGCTCCTGGCGCGGCTCGGCGTGTGCGACGGGGATGCGCCCGTTTTGAGCGCACGCGTGGAGCGAATCGGTGCGATGACATTCGTGGTGGCGTTGAATCTGAGCGCGGCCGGGGAGGTGGACATCGTGACGACGCGTGCGAGCGAGTACACAGACTGGGCGTCGGCGGCAACGCCGCCGACGCTGGCGGAGCTCCGCGCCGCGGTCTTGCCCGGCGGCGCCATCTCCTCTGATCTGTCGCCCCCGGCGTACTTTCGCCGAACCGTGCGGGTGCCCACCTCGACCTTAGAAACGCGAGTGCTCGTGGACGGAGCGTACAACTTACAGCGTCCCGAATTAAGCGGCGCGTACGGAGACTTCGTGGTGTATCCAAACGAGACGTACGTCGTGTCTGTTGCGCCTCGAGACGACCACGATGGCTTCGCAAATGTCACCGCGCTGGAAGTGACCACCGCGTCGGCGGTGTCGTCGTCCGCGTCCCTCGCCGAGTTCGGTGTCGTCGTCTCCGCCACCACCGACGGCGTCGTCGACGCCGCCGTTTCCGCCGCGGCTGCCACCCTCGCCACGCTCGCGCCGACGTTCTCAAATTCGAACACACAATACGAAACCACCGTGGACGCGGAAACGGCGGAGGTGACGGTGTTTGGGTTGCCCGCAGCGGGCGGCGCGGTCCGCGTCGAGGTAAACGGAGTCGTCGCGCGCGCGGGCCCCGCCCGGTTCGGCGGGGTCGTCCCCTCGGGCGCGTACAGCGCCGGTCGGACCACGGTGTTTTATGGCAGAAACGCGATGATGTCACTGGTCGTCACCGCGGAGGATCGCGTGACACAGAAAACGTACCAAGTTCGCGTCACGCGATCGAGATCCAGCGAAGCGCGGTTAGCGCGGCTCGCGCTTCATTCCGCGGTACCCTCCCCGGCGTTTTCCCCAGACGTGTATACATACACGGTCTCTGTGCCGCACGACGTGACTTCCATCAAGGTATTCGCACAGCCGCTCGATATCCGCGCGCAGGCCGTGCGTGTGAACGCGGTGTTGATACAGGGCGTGGACGTCGGCGGCGACGCCGGGCGAGCCGTCGTGCGCAAACGCGAGGCTCCGTACTCGCGGCACGTTTCGCTTCGCGTGGGAAGCAACGCGGTCGTGGTCGAAGTCACGGCGCACGACGCGACCACGAAAGCTGAGTACCGCGTAGAAATCACGCGCGCATACCCGGACACTGACGTCGAGCTCGCGTTTCTTGAAGTCACCAGCGTTTCCAGAATGGTGACTGGAAGACACATGGGCGCGGACGTCGTGTCGGTATCGCGAACGACGCACGCTTTGACGCCTGTGTTCGTCGCGCCCGCCGCCGGCGAGGCGGCAACTACCGGCGAACACGCCACTGACGTTGAGTACAGGGTGATGGGAGTGACGATTGTGGCGGCGCCGAGAGACCCAAGAACTTCGTTATCCATGACCTCGACGCGTCTTGACGGGTGGTCTGGAAAAACCACGACGGGCGTGACGTCGACGGTCGCCGGCGAGACAAACGCGCTTGGCGGAATTGATTTCGACGTGAACGACCTCGTCGTGGGCAGAACGAGGATCGCGCTGACTGCGACCGCAGAGGACTCGCGGCACATGAAAACGTCGTTTTTGGACGTTACACGGTACACCCCCGGGTCGGAAACTGGGCTTTCCGATTTGAATGTGTTTGGCGAACCGGGCGACCGGGTACCGGTCCTTGTCCCGTCCTTCGACCCCGATTTGTTGGAGTACGTCGTGACCCTCGACTTCGACACGGAGGCGGTGCGCGTGGTACCCACGGCGAAGGACCCTGTACACGCCTTACTCCGAGTGAACATGGTGTTTACGCGAAGCGGCGTGTCCTCACGAACCTTCCCCGTTCCTGCGGGAGGGGAACTGAAAATCACGGTAGCGGTCACGGCGCACGATGGCGTGTCGCGACGTTTTTACGTCGTCGTCGCGAAAAGAAACGCCCCACACGCCGACGCCTCGCTGGCCACATTGCAGATAATGCCCACCGGAGTACGATTTTTGGTGCCGTCGTTCCACCCGGACGTGCTTGAATACAACCTGTCCCAACCCCTGGAGCACACCGTGGCTTCCATCCAAATCGCGCCGACGACCGCCAATTCGGAGTACGACCGCGTTTTGGTGAACGGCGCGCGGTCGCCGAGCGGAACGCTTTCGCGTCCAATTGGCGTGCCTCCCGGTTTCGGGAACGGCGTCGAGATGACGTTTGGGCTGTCAACAGTGAACGTCGTGGTGCGCGCGCAGGACGGCGTCACGGAACGGACGTACACGGTACACATAACGCGCGACCCGGCGCCTATTTACCCAAACGACGCGACGTTGCGCCAACTAAACGTCGCGCCCGTGGATTTAACAAGGCTGGTACCAATGTTTTCCCCAGCCACGCAAAACTACCAACTCTTCGTCCCCGCCAGGGCGGCGTACGTCGGGGTGACCCCCGTGGCGAACGACGTGAATGTGTATAAGATAGAAGTAAACGGCGTTTTAATTGGAAACGGCGTGGAGACGCGGACTGCGATGGCGGAGCTTTTGCGGCGCGAGGACGTTGAGTTAAGAGTGACCGTTTTCGCGGCGACCTGCGCGCCGAGTTACCGGCCGGACGGGTACGACGCCACCGGTGAGACGTTTGTTGACGTGGACGGCGACGGCTCGGTGGACCTTTTGATGGACGGTAAGTACCGACCGAATTGGTGCACCACCAAGACGTACGTCGTCGAACTGTTAGAGTACGGCCCGGGCGCGTACGAAGGTGCGATGCGTTTATCAAGCGGAAACGCGGAACATACCGCCGGCGTCGTGCGAGAGATGACCCCGTATCCGTCGCCGTTCGGCGATACCGCTGAGTTCCTTTTGTCCCTGGACCAAAAACAGGCCCACGAGTTCTACGGCGGCGTGCGTTCCACCGGCGATGGCGAGTGCGATGAGTATTTGTGCCAAAATCCAGCGATCGATCCGTCGCTCGCGGCGATGGAACTTCGCGTAGCGTCGGTGCGGCCGTCGCGAGTCGGCGACGACCCACTTCCGTTGGCGGGCGCGGACGTCGGCGACGCGCTTTCGTTTTCGCCCGCGTTTTCCAACGCCACGCGCGTTTTCGTCGCGCAAGTGCCTTCGTACCGAATCAATAAAATCGACATAAACGTCACCGCACAATCCGCGAACGTATCAGGCGTGTTCGTGGACGGCGCGCGCGTGAGTAGCGGCGCAGTGACCGCCGTCGTGTTGAACGCGCACGGCGCGACCAAAATTTTGGTCGAGGTCGTCGCCGGGCGAACGGACGTGCGACGCCAATACACGGTACACGTGTACCGCCCTCTCTCGAACAACGCGTTTCTGACCAGTCTTGCCGTACAACTTGGCGGCGGTGTTAACAACGCAAAGCTGGTGAAAAGGGTGAAGACGAACCGAGGTTCGGGCGCGCCTCGTCCGGTCCGCGCGTGCGATTTGTACGACGCCGCCGTTCGCGCCGCGAACGGCGTTTCCTTTCATCCTTTGTGCGACGACGCGACTTTGACGAACTTTAGTTTGGGTGATAACGACCCGCCGAACTTCGCGGTGGTATCTTCCGTATCCGCGTCAGTCGCGTCGTCTACAGAGACGGGAAGGCTCATGCATCCGTGCGACGACGACCCGGAACCAGGCTGGTACCCGCCGTGCTTGGAGAACTCCACCGCCAGTTTTTCCACGGCGTGCGACGACGCCGCCGCCGCGGCGGGTGTTCTTCCCGTAGTTGGGTTCCATCACGAGTGGTTCGACTATCTCGTGCTTCTTGACGACTCCACTAAGTTCGTCTCGGTGCTCGCAGCGACCGCGGATGCCACCGCGGATCGCGTGGAAATGGGCGGCTCGTTCCGGAACTGCCGCGCGGCGCCGCGTTCGCCGGGGTGCGCCGGCCGCGACGTCGACGCAATCGCCGCCTGGGGATGGACCGCGGGCGACTCATCAGGCGGTGTCGTCGCCGTGGAGAGCGGCGAAATCTCGCCGCCTCTCGATCTTAAGGGGTCACCGCAATCCACCACCGCGTCCATCACGGTAGTCGCGGCGGACGGCGTGACGCGGCGCGCATACACGCTTCGCGCGGCGCGCAAAAACCCGCCGCCAGACGCCGACGCCGACGTCGTCGCCGGCGTCGGCGCGTTTCTGGAAGGTCTGATAGCGGCGTCTCCGCTGGGCGCGACGAGCGATACGGAGGTACGTTTCACGTTACGGTTCCAGACGATGGATCCGCTGTTTATCACAGACGCGTCGTTCCGGAGGGAACTGCAGACTGCGGTGCGCGACTACGTCGCGTACGCCGCCGTGGCCCCGACGCTCGCGACGTCGGCGACGGCGACGGCGACGCCGCGATCGGCGGGGTCTGATTCGTGTCGTCGGCGCGTCGCCGGTGAGAACATTTCGTTTGTGCCGCCTGGTGTGGACGTTTTCGTGACTGTTTCGTTCCCAAACTCCACCGCGAACACCTCTGGTCGTTTGTTGGCTTGGATCGACGGCGCGGGGTGGAACGACGCCCCGGGGTTCGCGTTCGACCCGTATCTCAAATCGTGGGGTCCCATTCGCGCGCTGGTTTTGGCGGACGACGGCGTCGGAGTCACCGCCCACGCCGTTCCCGCGAGGTTCTCACCTGGCCGTCACAAATACGAAGTCACGCTTCCCGTGGGTGTCAAACACCGCGTCCCACTACACATCACGGCGCCAGAAACGCCACTCGCGAACGAGTACGCCGTCGCCGTGAACGGCGTCGCGACGCAAACGGGATCGGCGGCGTACGTTTCGATTCCGCAGTGCGCCATCGGCCCCAACCACTGCGACGCTCGGAGGTTCGACATCGAAATCGAGGCGTGCGTGGGTGTTCTTTGGGGCACAAAAACGTGCACTAAGTACGTGTTTCAGGTCACTATTCCAGCCGCGGCCGTGTTCGCAACGGACGACAATTCGCTTCGAGGCGTGGTCGTGGCGTCCGGGTCCACGGTTAGCGACGCCGCCGTCGTTCCGCTGTTTTCGGAGATTTCGAGAAACACATTTCGACACGACGTCACGCGCCTCACCGCGTTCGTACCGAGCGCTGACTTGTTTGTGTTCGTCACGGTAACGCCTAATTCCCCAAATCACGGCGCCGTGTTTGTGAACGGCAAGCCCGTAGTGATCAACGGAACGCAATCTGAGCCGGTGAACGTCTCCGTGGCGTCTTTGCTGGACGCGAAGGCGATGGGGGGGAAACTCACCGTTCGCGCGTTTGCGGAAAACGGCGCGCATCGAGACACGACGCTTTTCGTTTTGTCACGCGACGAAAAGAACACCGTGCGAGATTTGACCGCATCGGAATCCCTGGATCCGCTGGAACCTCTAAAAGGCGTCTGGGGGTTCGACGGAGGCGGTTTGCCTCGACATGGTGTCGACATGAACGACGACGCGCCGGTGTTTGTGAAATCCTACCCGCGTTTGGAACCGCTCGCGGAGGGTGGGCCGCACGTGGAAATCGCGGCGCAGACGAAAACGCCCGCGGTGGTGTACTGGACCCTGGCGGTCCCGTGGACCCGCGAGCCGAGTGTTAGGGAGGTCGTTGAAGCGGCGACTCGGGCACTGCAGACGGGCGTGCGACCGACAACCGGTCTGGCGCCCACCCGACTGGTCGTGGACAACGCCACGTTTGTCGCGGCAAACGTGACGGTGACCGCGTTCGTCGCCGCTTCGTTAAACACGTCGTTGTTATCGGGAAGTGTTTACCCATCCGATGTCGAACAAGGTCTCGTCGCGGGGGGGGTGCTGGGCGGGTCCGGGACGTTCGGGGCGACCCAAGAAACGCGCGTGACGGTGCGGTGTCTTGACAATCGCGTTACGTACCGGGCGTTTTTCGTCACGGAGCGCGCGGCAACCGGCGCCGGCGCGCAAAACGATCCCCAAACGCGATCGGGCGTCACACAAGCGGTCGTCGCGCGGCCAGGGCAGGGCGCGTGCGATGACCCATAGGTAGACGGTAGATAGCTAGCATTAGGTTGGACGTTGGAGTTGCGTTTTTTTGTTGAGATTTCGAAAGCGACTGTATTCTCAAGCGGATGGCAACAACTCTGGTAGTTCTTTGGTTGCGTTTTCGCAGGCCGCAGCAGGCGCACCTGAAAATATCCATTGATGTGACGAGGATTATCTCCTCGCCCTCCTATGCTCGGCACTTTCGGCTGCGTCGTCCAACGCACGCCTCACCAAATACCGTCCTCGATTCCATCCGCGTGTGCCATGAGCGGTATCAGCGGGCTCGCACGCGCGGCGTGCGCATCTTCCTCAACGTCTCGTGGCGTTTCCCGAAACTCATCGGCGTTTCGGGGGGGGCGCCTTTCAGCGCCGGTGCCGATTCGCGGAACCGGAAGACAAGTGCGACGCGGAGGCATCACACGCGCGGTTCTTCGGGACGGGCAGCTCGTGACGATCCACTATGTCATGACACTTCCGGACGGGACGGTCGGGGACGATACGCGCGTGCGTGACGCCCCCGCGACCCTGCCGATCGGCCAAGGCCAGCTTTTCCCCGTGTTGGAAAAAGGCATCGCGCAGATGGCGGTTGGAGACAAGAAAACGTTCGAGCTGAAGTGCGCCGAGGCGTACGGAGAGCGCAAGGAAGAGGCTATACAGAAATTCCCCGCGAGCCCCGAAGAGCTGGAGTCTCTCATAGAAAACGTGAAGCCGGGGCAGATGGTGCAGCTTCCCGATCGCACGAGCGCCGTTTGCGTCGCCATTGAAGACGACGGCGTGATTTTGGATCTGAACCATCCTCTGAGCGGAAAAGATTTGACGTTTGAAGTGGAGCTCGTGGCGGTTGCGAACGGACCAGAGCTCTTCGGAGTGCCCATCGTGCCCTTTGATCCGAACAAGGTTGTCCCGAAAAAGTGAGTGGCGAACGTAGACGTGGTAGTATCATGTAATCAGCCCAAAAAACAGGAGCTGGATGGTACGCCAGTCGCGGTGGTGCCCAAATTTCCCGAAAGGCAAAGGCGACTAAATGAACGAGCCGAGGGGAGAGAGGAGTTGAGTGGGACTGAACGCTGTTGCGACTTGTAATCTGTAACCGTGAGTATTAAAGAAATCGCGCTGATCAAACGCTTTGTGAAGCAAACGTAGATGCAAAAAGGTCTCACTACTGTTCAGGGCAGCCGTTCGCCGTCGCCCAGTTTACAAACTCGAGATGCCCCCGAGCTCTAGCCAATATGAGCGTTTTTTTATCCCGTGGGCAGCCGTTCGCACGCAACCACTGCAGCATCTCGAGATGTCCATTATACGCCGCACACTCGCACGTCTCCTCGTCCCACGGGCAGCCGTTCGCGCGCAACCACTGTAGCACCTCGAGATGCCCGCCCAAAGCCGCGAACGATCACGTCTCTGCGTCCCACGGCCAGCCGTCCGCTCGCAGCACCTTCAACTTCTCGAGCTGTCCGCTCTTCGCCGCTGCCTCACAAAGGCGTTCTCGACGCGACAGGCGACCTTGCCGTTGCAGGCGCTTCAACAC
>Ga0209192_10000391_pt1 | contig 45580 bp, 35 predicted proteins | sample ArcticOcean_MG_C_11_FD_187433 | JGI IMG/M metagenome (GOLD analysis project Ga0209192, IMG submission 187433) | Marine microbial communities from western Arctic Ocean - ArcticOcean_MG_CB2_154 (SPAdes) (version 2) | ecosystem: Environmental > Aquatic > Marine > Oceanic | place: Arctic Ocean... | reverse complement strand
TTCAACTTTCAACTCGTTATATGATTTCATCAAACACCTCCTTTGAATAACTGTCAGTGTAATCAAGTAAATCGATTGATTAATAGTTCTACACTTAATTAGAACAATTCGTAAATTCGTAAATTCGTAAATTCGTAAATTCCTAAATTTCTGATTTATTAGTGATGCATTAGGGATATTAAAGTAGCGAGACACACGGAATTAAACGACAAATGTTGTGACGACGATTTACTCCACGCAAAACATTGTTCTTATCGCGTTTATTTTGAATGTGAGTGATGAGCGGATGTAAGTGTCGGATCCATTCCGGGTTCTGTTTTTGCTATAACGCTGCGGGCTAATGCCCTACAGCGCTACAGTTTACGGACGAATGCTTAGTCGTTGTTAACAAGTTTCGCTTTAGCAGTTGCATATTCTTGGCTGAGTCGCTCGACTAGTTCGCCAGCAGAAACAATGGCTGTCACAGCACCGATACCCTGACCACAACCCCAGATATCTTTCCATGCCTTAGCTTCAGCGTTTCCGCCAGAGCCAAAGTTCATCTGTGAAGCGTCGCTGGTGGGTAGATTCTGCGGATCGAGGCCGTTAGCGGTGATTGATGGTGCCAAGTAGTTGCCATGGACGCCTGTGAAAAGGTTGGTGTAAACAATGTCGCTGGCAGCATAGTCCACTAGTGCCTGTTTGTAGGCGAGGTCTGCGTTGGCTTCCTTAGTCGCTATGAACGCGGAGCCAATATAGGCCAAGTCGGCTCCCATCGCTTGGGCTGCTAGCACTGCATTGCCATTGGCAATTGAGCCTGACAATAACAACGGGCCGTCGAACCAGTCGCGAATCTCTTGGATCAGAGCGAAGGGTGACAGGGCGCCCGCGTGGCCGCCGGCGCCAGCGGCGACAGCGATCAAGCCATCTGCGCCTTTCTCGATGGCCTTTTTGGCAAATTTATTATTAATAATGTCATGCAGAACAATGCCACCCCAAGAGTGAACACGCTCATTGATTTCTACCTTTGCCCCTAATGAGGTGATAACAATTGGCACCTGGTATTTTTCGCACAGATCCATGTCTTGGTCGAGCCGGTCATTGGATCGATGTACAATCTGATTGACCGCAAATGGCGCTGAAGGCGCATCAGGGTTGGCTTCGTCATAGGCTTTGAGTTCAGTGGTGATGCGTTCTAGCCATTCATCAAGCACTTCTATGGGGCGTGCATTCAGGGATGGAAAGGAGCCCACAATTCCCGCCTTGCACTGGGCGATGACCAAATCTGGATTAGAGATAATAAATAGTGGCGCTGCCACTACCGGAATGCGCAGTTTGCCGACCATGATACTTGGAGTTGCCATATTAGAGCCTAGTTTTGAGTGGGTAATATGCATAGTGTTGCATAAGCGGAGGTATATGCAACTATTTGCATAAAGATTTGTGCATTAATCCGCTTCACAGTTACACTGCAAGGAATTCGACTACCGGCTTCAATGCTTCAGATGTCCTTATCCCATGCAATTTTAACCGCGCTGCTCGATGAAGATTTGACGGGCTATGCATTAGCGAAACAGTTCGACGTGTCGCTGGGATTTTTCTGGCAAGCCTCTCACCAACAAATTTATCGCGAACTCAAGGGGTTGCATTTAGCCGGCAGGGTGAGCGTTCTCGAAGTGCCCCAGCATGGCAAACCTGACAAGCGCGTTTATTCGCTGACCACCCAAGGTCGGCATATGCTTGACTCTTGGATCGTGGAGTCCACACGAGCCCGGGGCACCAAAGATGAACTTTTTATCAAGTTGTTTAATGTTGGCTCTGTGCCTGTGGGGCAAATTACTTTGGCTGTAGAACAGCGCCGGGCCGAACACACGCGCAAATTAGAGTTGTATCGCAAAATTGAGACTCGCAATTATGCCTCTCCTCTGACTTTGTCGGATCGCAAAAAGGGCGTCTATTTGTCGTTGCTTGCGGGTATTCGGCAGGAGCAAACGGCTTTAGTCTGGTGTGATGACGCGTTGGATTTGCTGGCTACGGTTAAGTCCTAGAGCTGAGTCCTAGAGCTGAATCCTTAAGCTGCGTTCTAAAACTAAGCTTTGCCAGCGCTTTGTTAAAGGTCCAGAAAAACGCCATCTATCGGTCTTTCTATCGGTCTTTCTACCGGTCTTTGATTTTAAAGGCCGCCGATTTTCAACCTGGAACGCATGATAGGTGGCCAGTTCGACGGTGCTGCCTAGTTGGGCTTGGGCCAGCAGCAACGGCAGGACTTCAATGCCCAATTCACCGCAGGTTTCTAATGCACTACCAACATCGGTCTTGATGCTTGGTGACTTGAAAATACGCTCGCCGCGAGACTGATGGATATCACTGGTTACGGTTTGCTCTAGGCATTAGGTATTGGTTCCTTAATAATTCCCGCAATAGCGATGCGCATTGAAATTCCTACTAATTGCTGGTGCCTTGTTTTATCACCCAGTTTAGGGTCATCTAGGTCAGGACTTTCGTGTTGCATGAGTAGCTTGGTCGGCGGTACGGTAAGTGAAGTAAGCTAGGTTAACGAGTGTTTTGGTTTAATGAAACGCGCACTAGGTGCGATGTAAGTGTGCGGCTTTCACAGCTGGTTTGGTTTAACAACATGCATGGCAGCTGCCTATTGGCGAGCTAAAGTCATCTTTGTGTTCATAGAGGGAGTCCAATGTCTGAATTAAAGGTTTTTCATTTGCCGGGCCGGTGGGGATTAAAGAGTGTTAGTCCATTTTGTCTAAAGCTAGATGCTTTTTTACGCATGGCGCAAGTTCCTCACCAATCAATAACCGCATCGACGCCGTTTGGCGGGCCTAAGAACAAGGCGCCCTGGGTGGAGTTAGATGGCCAGATCATAGGGGATTCTTCACTGATTATTGAGCGTTTGATGAAAGTCTACCAAGCGGATCTTGATCAGCATTTGAGTGGCGAAGAGCGTGGAATTGCTGTTGCCATAGAGCGTTTAATTGAGGAAAATCTCTATTGGGCCATGGTCTATGACCGTTGGTGTCGGCCTGAAAACTGGGCAACGCTTAAAAGTTCTGTGCTAGGCAACATTCCTCAACCCATGCGCGCTTTACTAGCGCCCTATGCTCGGCGTTTGGTGAAGAAGCAGCTTGCAGGGCAGGGTATGGGCCTTCACTCAGAGGCGGAAATTAGCGCTATTGCCGGCAGGGACATCGTCGCATTGTCAGATATTTTGGCCGATAAGCACTATTTTTTTGGTGACAGTCCCAGCCTCACAGATGCTACGGTATATTCTCTGCTGGCCAACATCTACGCTGTAGAATTCAACAGTCCAATGAAAGCAATGCTTGAACAAACGGCAAATTTGCCGCCATTTATTCAACGCTTTAAGGCAGAATATTATGGCGACGATACGGCGCAATAAAGGCGCTAGCTCTATTGCTGTTTTCTTAGCCGCTGATAAATTTTGTTGTTTATATTTTTAGAGTGGATACTCAAGTGAGCGGGTTTTTATGAAGCTAGATGTATTTACCACCGGTGGAACCATAGACAAAATTTACTTTGATAAGAAAAGTGAATTTGCAGTGGGTGATCCTGTTGTTGGGTCTTTGCTCGAATCCATGGGTGTAACCTTCGAGTTCACAGTTAATCAGTTAATGCGATTGGATAGCTTAGACATGACTGACGAGGATCGAGCTATCATCTATGCAGGGGTCAGTGCCGCTAATTCTTCTCATGTTTTGATCACCCATGGCACCGATGGCATGGCCGAGACTGCTGCAAAACTAACGGCTATTCAAAACAAAACTATTGTCCTAACAGGGTCATTGCAACCGGCGGCATTTGCTCATAACGATGCTGTTTTCAATATCGGCTGTGCGGTTGGTGCCATTCAATCGCTCCCCCCGGGTGTTTATGTGGCGATGAGTGGGCGGATTTTTGCAGCAAAAAATGTGGTCAAAAACACAGCAGAAAATCGATTTGAAGCAATAGCCGAAAAACATTGACTCGTTTGGCAGCGCTGATGAGCACCTTGTAGAGCAGTCTATTGTCGGTGATGGAATGAATAGTTCAGCACAGATTGGGAACTCTTGTTATCACTGCCAATTAAAAAACCTGTAATGAGTATTATTATCGGCGACAATCTCACTTTGCAACGAATGTAAATGGGTGTCAGTACTGATGACTGCATAGATTCGGCAATTTCGCTATCAGCCGAGCGAGAGGCGCGACTTAAGTTAAGAAATTTGATTATCTCGGCGGCCGGAACGGAATTTGCGTTTTCTCTCTTCATCCCGAGCTGCTTTGTATTGCTTTTGTTGTTCAACAATGACTTTTTCTTTGGTGATCATATCGGGTGTCTCTAGCGTTATCGGACCGAGCATGCCAGCACGAAATTCATTCACTAGAATTGCCGATGCTTTCTCCAAATCAATTCGTCCGCCAGCACTGATACAGCCGCGCCGGGCGCCCATCATTTCCATGAACTCAAATTCTGCTTCCGGGATGGAAGGCAGGTCATAGCGCTCTTTTAAAGCCGCTGGATAATATTTGATCAAGTATTCTGCAAGGTAAAAAGCGACTTCTTCAACGCCCATTGCGGTGTCTTTAATGGCGCCAGAGGCTGCTAGTCGATATCCACTGTTCTCATTTTCAATCTTCGGCCAAAGTATGCCAGGGGTATCTAGAAGAATAATGCCTTCGCTTAGTTTGATGCGTTGTTGGCCTTTTGTAATGGCCGGCTCGTTACCTGTTTTGGCCGCTTTGCGCCCTGAAACTGCATTGACCAAGGTAGATTTACCTACGTTTGGAATGCCTGCGATCATAACCAGCATATGTAAGTTAGCTTTCGCTTTAGAGGGTACTAAGGTTTGGCACAAGCGGATGATTTTCTGCGCTTTGTCGTGCTGATCAAGGGTTGTGGTAAGGGTTTTTACCGAAGCGTCCTGCTCAAAATGCTTCTGCCAGAGCAAGGTGGTTGCTGGATCTGCCAGATCAGATTTGCTCAAAATTTTAATACTTGGCTTATTCTGCCGAAGTGTTTCAATCACAGGGTTTTGGCTGCTGGAAGGCAGGCGCGCATCCAATAATTCAATGACAAGATCAACGTCCGCTAAGATTTTATTCATCTCGCGAATCGCTTTGTGCATGTGTCCTGGGAACCAATGTATTGCCATCGCCCAAGTGTGCGCTATGTTGGCGCTATGCACCATAGCGCTGAGATATCTTATTCTAGAAGTCGCGCGAACAGTGCGCTTTAGGGTTGTTCATCGACAATTATTAGTAATTTTTTTCGGGTAATACCGTTATTGCGATCCTCGGTATGTTTTCTTCGGTTGATGCCTATTGGACGCCAGCAATTGGGCAAAGTTCCTTAGGTCTAGCTCATTAGTAAGCACTTGTTGATTTAGATGAGAAGCCCAGTAATACAAAACTTAATGTATCCAGGGCGCCCCTCATGGGAAATGAAACTTTGAAGGACTGATGATCATCTTTTTGATGTTGTGGGGGGGCATAGTAAGTTATGGATAAAGGTGAACGCTGAATAAAAAATGAGACAGCTTTGCCGACTCAGTTGGAAAGTACCATTAACTACTGTAGGGGCTGAGCTGGTATCGGAAGAACAATCTATTTGGGTCGTTAGTACAGATATGCCCTACTAGGAGATAGATCGAGCGAGGTTGTCATTCAGATGTCGGTGTTTTGCGTAAGTAAGAAGAAATTCCCACAGCATGAGTTGTGACATTCCAGCACTGGATGATTAAGAGCGGGAAAGTCGCATGTTGGTTTTAGTACCAAGAAGCACATTCGCTCCCTGTGGTCTTGAAGCTCTGGTAATTGAGTTTTAAGACCATGGGATTAAGTTTTTGGGTGCGGACGATGTCGCAGGAAAGCGGGCTGATAAACGGTTCTGGCGTACTGTTATTTTAACTTCAAAATTTTTTGCCTAGGTACGGTTAGAGTGCATATCCACGAAAATTCCTACTGCCACATATTTGGGTTGATCCATAGTTTTTGTGTTTAAGCTAATGAAATTAATATTCCGCGACTAGTTCCAAAAAAAACCCAAAATTTTTACCGTTTATCCGCTACTAAGAACCGAATAACCGACGCATTTACAAAAAAAAAGCGATATGGGGACAATTGCAAGAACTTTGTAAAATGGTGAGCATTAGTGTCTCAACCCAGTAGCCTATTTTTCTTTCCACAATCAATTGGCACTTTATTGTGACTGCGCGATATTTCATATCAGACCGCGAGGGATCTTATGTCGAATGGGATTCTAGGGTTGAGTCGTTATCTCTAGCGGGTAGGGCAGCAGTAATTTCTGGAAATGTCGGGCAAGATTGGGTTTACGTTGGTGCTGGTACTTCATTAGATCTATCCGGTTTAGGTGGCGGTGTCGATCGAATTTATCTAACGGGAAATTTTAGCGAATACAAACAGAGTGTTGTAGGGAACGCTTACACTCTAAGTCGTCAGGTGGGCGGACATATAGAAACTGTAGTTCTGAGTGTTCAAAGTTTGGCCGATGAACTGTTTTTTGCCGATGGCGCCGTGACCCTCGATGTCGATAAATTTTTAGACACATCAAGTTTTGTGTTTAGAGATATTGCTGTTGATGATCTAGATTCTTCTAAAGGCACCCCGTTTGCTTTAGGGGATATCGTTGATGAGCACTCGGGACATTCACCTGTCGTCGTATACATTACTGATACTTCGGGGGGACATATTCCCACCACAATGTCTTCTCACTCCTTGCTCGAAGTGGTTGGTAACGTTGGGGATGATAGTATCTTCGTCAATGAAGGTTCTTTGGTTGATGCCACAGGGCTGTCATTTGGTCGTGACACAATCTACTTGACGGGTTCTTTAGACAGCTATTCCCAGTCAATTTCTGGTAATACACTCACCTTAGCCCGCACAAAAAACGGAAAGCTTGAGTCGTTGAAGTTGTCGGTACAATCACATTCGGATCGGGTAGTTTTTGCAGATGGGTTTGTGGAAATCAATTCAAATTTGCTGTTCGACGCAACATCGTTCGAGTATCGTCATTTAACTACTGATGACTTGGATCAAAGTTTTGTTTCTCCAGTAATTAACGTTAATTACTACAATGTGACTCTTGATATATCAACTGATCGAGCGCATTTAGGCGGAGGTGATTCTGCCAAAATCACTTTTTCTTTTAGTGAAGTGCCAATCAATTTTACCGAACGAGACATCGTAGTCACTGGTGGGAATTTGTCGGGTTTCGGTCAGAGTGAAATTGACACAAGAATATATACAGGAATATTTACCCCTGCTGAAAATAGCGAAGGTATTGCTAGTATTTCTGTCCCGGGAGATATGTATTCTGGCAACGAAGGCGCTGGAGCAAGGTCTATAAGCCTGTTTGTTGACACTCTAGCAGCTAGCGTCGTTATAACGTCAGATGTTGATGTGTTGACCGCTGGTGAGTCTGCAACCATCACGTTTACTTTCAGTGAAGCGCCTGTAGGTTTTGACCTTCACGATGTGGTTGTCAGTGGCGGCGAGTTATCAGCCCCTGTTGTCTCTAAGTCTGATCCAAAGATCTATACAGCGACATTTACGCCAACTGCTGGCAGTGGTCGACTGCCAGCATTATTGTCGGTGCTGGCAGCTACGATGATAGTGCGGGCAATGCCGGAACTGCTGCAACCTTAACGACGCTAAGCATTGATACTCAAGCACCAAGCCTAGCTATTACATCAAATTTCGAATCTTTAAAGGCGGGTGAAACCGCCACCATCACATTTAGATTTAGTGAAGCCCCGATAGATTTTGATGAAAATGATGTTGCTGTTAGTGGCGGCCAATTATCAACTCCTATTGCTTCCGAGTTTGATCCAAAAATTTATACCGCGACATTTACGCCGACAACAAATAGTGAAGATTCAGTGAGTATTAGCGTTAACGCTGGCAGCTACGTTGATGTTGCCGGTAATGCCGGAACTGGTGCAACCTTAACGACGCTAAGCATTGATACCCAAGCACCAAGCCTAGCTATTACATCAAATTTTGAATCTTTAAAGGCGGGCGAAACCGCCACCATCACGTTTAGATTTAGTGAAGCGCCGATAAATTTTGATGAAAATGATGTTGTCGTCAGTGGCGGCGAGTTATCAACTCCTATTGCTTCCGAGTCTGATCCAAAAATTTATACCGCGACATTTACGCCGACAACAAATAGTGAAGATTCAGTGAGTATTAGCGTTAACGCTGGCAGCTACGTTGATGCTGCCGGCAATGCCGGAACTGGTGCAACCTTAACGACGCTAAGCATTGATACTCAAGCACCAAGCCTAGCTATTACATCAAATTTTGAATCTTTAAAGACGGGCGAAACCGCCACCATCACGTTTAGATTTAGTGAAGCGCCGATAAATTTTGATGAAAATGATGTTGTCGTCAGTGGCGGCGAGTTATCAACTCCTATTGCTTCCGAGTCTGATCCAAAGATCTATACCGCGACATTTACGCCAACTGCTGGCAGTGAATCCACTGCTTCGATAAGTGTTGGCGCTGGTACTTACGTTGATGCTGCGGGCAATGCCGGAACTGCTGCAACCTTAACGACGCTAAGCATTGATACTCAAGCACCAAGCTTAGCTATTACATCAAATTTTGAATCTTTAAAGGCGGGTGAAACCGCCACCATCACATTTAGATTTAGTGAAGCCCCGATAAATTTTGATGAAAATGATGTTGCTGTTAGTGGCGGCGAGTTATCAACTCCTATTGCTTCCGAGTCTGACTCAAAGGTTTACACCGCGACATTTACGCCAACTGCTGGCAGCGAAACGATTGCTTCGATTAGTGTTGGTGCTGGCAGCTACGTTGATGCTGCGGGCAATGCCGGAACTGCTGCAACCTTAACGACGCTAAGCATTGATACTCAAGCACCAAGCTTAGCTATTACATCAAATTTTGAATCTTTAAAGGCGGGCGAAACCGCCACCATCACGTTTAGATTTAGTGAAGCCCCGATAAATTTTGATGAAAATGATGTTGCTGTTAGTGGCGGCGAGTTATCAACTCCTATTGCTTCCGAGTCTGATCCAAAGATCTATACCGGGACATTTACGCCGACAACAAATAGTGAAATTTCAGTGAGTATTAGCGTTAACGCTGGCAGCTACGGTGATGCTGCCGGGAATGCTGGTGTGGGCGTCAGCCTCTCTCTTGCGATCGATACAGCAGTTCCGAACACACCAAGCCTAATTCTTAATCAGGATACGGGTGTTAGTGCAACGGACCACATCACCAGCGATACCACGCTTTTGATTCAAAACCTTGAAATAGGTGCGCGATGGGAATATCGCTTTGGGGCGAGTAGTAGTTGGATCGTAGGAGGTGTTGCTCAAACTTCAGAGAGCCGGATTAACTTAGCTGCAAATCAAGTTTACGCAATTGGTGCTATCCACGTTCGCCAAACTGACACCGTAGGTAACATAAGCGCTATTGGTCAAAATTCGCGCGTCTTGCAAATTGATAATGCTGCGCCTGAAATTATTGATGTCAGTATTATCAGCTCGGGACCTTACGCCGTAGGAGAATTTATTGAGGTCAGCGTAACTTTTGATTCCACGATTTTTGTAGATACTAGGAGTGGCAGACCGGAAATTTATTTGGACTTAGGCTTCGGCAATTTTGTTCCGGCAACCTACAGAGAGTTTTTAGGGCCTAATACCCTAATCTTTGAGTACGCTAGTAGTTCGCCCATAAACTCTGGTTTTTCTGTCAGGGCTAATTCCTTTGACCTCGGAGGCGCGGTGATTGTTGACGTCGCAGGGCACTCAGTGCAAGCCAATCACGGTATTGCCGTAGAAGCATTTTTCGAGCTTCGTGAGGGCGCCACTAGTTACCTTACCGTCAACACTCTGGGTGTAAGTCATTATTCTAACGCGGCCCTAATTAAAACGAATAACTCAAGTGGCGGCGTTTTCTATAAGAATGGCCTGGTGATAGAACAATTTACCGTTGCAGATTTGCAATCTTTTAGTGTGTATTTCGTAGATGACGGTGACGAGCGGGCGCCGCAATTTGAATTATCGATTGTTGATGGCGCTCAGTCTGAGCAACAAATTAGTCCCGCGATTAATTATATTCCAGTTAACGATGCACCATTGTTGCCAAGCAACGATCATCACATTAATTTGCGAGATGCAGAATCCGTCCTACTCACAGAGAATATGTTGGGGGTCATTGATCTAGATACTGACGCTAGAAGGGTAACATTCGGCGTCAGCAGCATTCTCGGACTTGAAGTTTTACGCAGTAATGTTGCGGTAACGGCTTTTACTTTGACCGATGTTCAAAATGGCATCATCACCCTTAATAGGCTTAGCGAAGTTGCTCCGTTATTGCAATTGTCCGTAAATGATGGTGACAGCGATGATCAAATTTTGGATCTTCAATTCAATGAATTAGGTTTGCTTAGTGAAATAACTCTAAGCACAACACTTTTGGATAATGGCCGTTCACAAATAGAAATTAGCGGTTTGTTGGACCCTGATTTTGCACCACATAGTACATTGCAGGTATCGACCAACGGCGGGGAAACCTGGCAAACAATCGACGTTACGCCTGAATTGACCCGTGTGGGTAGGTTAGATTACCAAGATGCGCGCTGGGCCAATGAAAATTTTAACTACGCTGGTAGTTGGGCCGGTACAGGTTTTGGGCTTTCTGGGACTCAGCGCGGCGCACCTGAAAATATATCTATCGGTGAGATAGAAGGAAGAACGGCGCTTACCTATACATCTGGCGTTCGAGATGCAGCTTGGTACGCGGCGAACCCCGGTGCATCAACGGCTAATGTATATAAGAACCAAGACGCTGAGGCACAGGATGACTTTTACTGGTATCAACCATATTGGCAAGCCAGCGATAACCCGTATTTTTCTGCGCGTATTTACAAACCGGCTGGGAATGTTTTGGCTTTTCGAATACCGGTATTACATGCAGATTTTGATGGTACCGGCGAGTTTAGATCATACCCTGCGATTTGGATATACGACGGTCAAGTCGCGCTTCGTGCTGGCGGTCGGTATGATATTTGGCTGGAAGCAGATACGCCAACTGAGTACGTCGGTTGGTTGACTGCCGGACTGCACGTATCCTCAGACGGTGATTTGCACTATTTCCTCGCCACCGAACATGTCGATAATGTTTTTACCAGTGAACACCTTATTACTACAAACAAAAAGATCACTGGTGAAATTCCCGGATATGGCTACGACTTCTTTCCGATAATCGGACGAAATGATGCAACCGTTATGGTCTCAAACATAATTAACAATGGGCCTAACGCGATTCAAGATTTGTCCTATAGCAAGCAGCTGAACGATGCCAGTTGGAGTATTACAGACACACAGGAGTATGCGAGTGACGCTCAATTAGATTACAGCTTCAGAATTGTGGATGTTAATGGCAATGCGCAAGAACAGCTGAATTACGACAGCGTTAATGTACAAAATTTGCACGATAACGGCGATATTGTGCTCACAAATAATACTAGTTTGTATCGAGACGTGGATGCTTTGCCAGAAAGTGCTTTGGCGAGTACTCCTGTTGCGGCTTCGAGTAGGGCCGAAGTTAATATGATAAGCGGCGAGAATTTGGTTGGCACTGAAGGTGACGATGTTTTGGCAATAAGTGATCTGAGTTTTACAACTCTAAACGGTGGCCTAGGAACAGATTCCCTGCGATTTGAAGCGGCTTTGACCGTGGATTTTCGTAATTTGGCGGATGAAGTAATCACCAGTATAGAGGTGATCGACTTAACCAATGATGGCGGGGACAGCACTCTAGTTTTTAACGTGTCTGATGTTTTGAATTTCAGCGAAGCTACGGATGAGTTAGTTATTCGCGGTGAGGCCGGAGACACCGTTTATTTAGATAATGTTGCTGAGGGTTATGCCGGAGCTTGGGTCTCAGTAGGCAGCTTTGCAACTGCAACCATTTATAGCTATGTGGATACTGAACAAGGTCTTGCAAGCGTAGTTATTGACGATGCTATTGCAGTAAACATCTTAGGGTAGTATTTGTTTTTGCACTTGGGAAGCGGATAACTGGAGCAAGGGCTGGAGCTCGTTCCCTTATTTGATTAACCTGAAATTTGTAGTTGTATTTGTATTTGTATTTGTAGTTGTAGTTTTCTTCATGTTGACGTGGCGGATAAGATCCAGAGCGCTTCGTTTGGATATGCGTTGGTCCTGATTTCTTTTCTTTCCTTGTTGGCATTTCTCTCTTTCCTAACCTGCCTCTAACCCTAAGCAAATTGCTCTATCGGTGCGGGGCATTAGCGAAAAACTAGTAGGGGGTTTCAACTGCGTCAGGGTATTTGCTAAGGTGAACGCTTAAATAATAAGGATCTAATGATGCCTGCGGTTGAGTCTTATGAGTTGGACGCCTTTCGTGTTGAAACACGTGCTTGGTTAGAGGCCAACTGTCCATTGTCTATGCGTACGCGAATGCTAGAGGGCGAAGAAGTAAACGGCGGTAATAAACGTCTTAGCACAAACCCTGATGCTCACCAGTGGTTACTGGCAATGGCGGAGAAAGGCTGGACTGTGCCTACTTGGCCGGTGGAATTTGGTGGAGCCGGGCTGAGCAAAGAAGCCTTCGTGGTGCTGATAGGCGAGCTGCAACGTATTAATGCGCGTCCGCCATTGGGTGGTATGGGTGTGTCGATGATCGGCCCAACTCTGCTCGAATATGGTAGTGAGGAACAAAAGCGCCAGCACCTGCCGGCAATTGCTCGTGGTGAACTCGCTTGGTGCCAAGGTTATAGCGAACCTGGTGCCGGATCTGACTTGGCAAGCCTGCAAACTTTTGCCGAAGACAAGGGCGACTATTTTTCAGTGAACGGCGCAAAAATTTGGACCTCCGGTGCTCATTATGCCAATTGGATGTTTTGCCTTGTGCGAACCAATAAAGAAGTGCCCAAGCATGAGGGTATTAGCTTCGTACTGTTTTCCATGGACAGTCCCGGTGTGACCATCAAACCCATTGAATTGCTCAACGGTAAATCGCCATTCTGTCAGACGTTTCTTGACGATGTACGCGTGCCGAAAGGCAACTTAGTGGGCAAGCTCAACCAAGGTTGGACGGTAGGCAAAAGACTATTACAGCACGAGCGCTCCGGGCTGGCAGCTTTGGCCAGCGCCGACAAAATTGGGCCGATGGAGCGCATTAAGCCGACGCTGACGTTGAATAACCTTGCGCGCAAATATGCCGCCGGTCAGACCACCATTGAACCAGGCTTGCGCAGAGATCTGATCGAGAACGAGATTCTAAAGAAATCCTTTTTCCTCACCCAACAACGCTCTATGGAAGAAACTGCCTCTAGCGTGCCTGGTGCAGCTACCTCAATCTTTAAATATGTAGAAGCCAACTACGTAAAAGAGCAGTTGGAACTGCAGTTGCGCATTCGTGGCACGCAAGGCTTGGGTTGGGAGGGCACATCATTTGACGACGAAGAGATTGCAATGTGTCGGTTGTGGCTAGAAGCCAAGTCTATTTCGATAGCTGGAGGTTCCAATGAAATTCAGCTCAACATCATTGCCAAACGTGTTTTAGGTCTGCCAGACTGATTTGCTGAAGGATTAATTAGGGTTGGGGAGATATAAGTGACAGAAGTAATTACCGGGCCACTATGGGCTGCCAGAAATTGGTCTGCAGATGGTGGCGCGGGCAGTATTCATGACGATGAGACTGCGGCCGAACTAGGGTTCCGAGGCGGCACTGTTGCCGGCGACGTGCATATGAACCAGTTTCCTCCAGTGTTACTTAAAATCTTTGGTAATGAGTGGTTTGAGCGGGGCAATCTTTCGTTGAGTTTTAAAAATGCCACAATAGATTTGGAGAAGGTGCAGGTTTTTGCAGAGCAACGCCAGCCCAGTGAAGATTCTGTGCGGGTATGGATGGAGCGGGAAGATGGTTTACTAGTGGCTACCGGTACAGCCACGGTGGGCGATCATTCAACATCTGAGTTGCGCAGTAAGGACAATCGTCCGTGTCAACCAAGTGAGTTACGTATTCTTAATCGCCTACAACCAGGTATGTCTCTTGGCACTTATCATGTATCGACTAATCCAACAAAACAGTTTCATCGGTTTGATACTCACCTGATCAGCGACCCACTAGATTGGTATCGCCAGGCATCGCCATGGGGTGAGTCAGTATCTGCTCCATGTACAGTTATAGAATATTTATGGGCCTACCCCATGCAGGGGTTGCAGCCTTATGTTGGAGATTCGGTGGGCTTGTTTGGGGCTATAGAAATTGGTTTTGATCATGGGCCGTTTTTGCTGAATCAAGCGTATCGGCTTGAGAGCAGAGTTTTGTGTGTCGGCCAGAGTCCGCAAACCGAGTATGTTTGGTATGAGACCGAGGCGTTTAACAGCGATAACCAGCGAGTTGTGTCAATGTTAATGCAGTCTCGGGTAATGAAGGTTTCTTCAGCAGAATATGCTAACACCCTATAGAAAGGGCGACAGTAATCGGGTGATGGCGCACAAGGGCACATATTGAGTGTTTCGCGTGTCGGCTTCCCATTAGGAAATATTAGTTATGGGTAACGAAACGAAAGGCATGCTGATTGGTGCTGTGGGGGTGCTGATATTTAGTTTAACGCTGCCTTTTACTCGTATTGCGGTGTTAGAGCTGAGTCCGCTATTTGTGGCATTTGGTCGGGCGCTGCTTGCCGGCGTGTGCGCAGTGGGTTGGTTATATTTTTCTAAGGCACCGCGACCGACAAAAAGTCAGCTCTACAAACTCTTAATCATTGCCATTGGTATTGTTTATGGGTTCCCCATTTTTACATCTATTGCTATGACGACACTGCCATCAGCTCATGGCGGCATCGTATTGGGTATATTGCCCTTAGTCACTGCGATTTTTGGCGCCCTGCGTTTTAATGAGCGGCCCTCTATTAGCTATTGGCTAGCGGCAATATGTGGCTCGCTTTTGGTTTTGGGTTACGCCTACTTAGACGGCTTAACCGGTCTCATGTTTGGCGATTTTTGGTTAGTAGTGGCTATTATTTTTGCCGCCATGGGTTATGCGGAAGGCGGTAAGTTATCCGCAGAGTTGGGCGCGATAAATGTAATCAGTTGGGCTTTGGCTCTGACTTTGCCAATAAACCTCGTTGCGACTTATCTGTTTTTTGACACGCCTTTGGACGTGGTCTCCAACGAAGCCTTAGGTTCATTCTTATATGTGGCATTGTTCTCCATGTATATAGGCTTCTTTTTTTGGTACCGAGGTCTGGCAGTGGGCGGTGTGATCAGAGTTGGGCAGGTGCAGCTCTTGCAACCATTCGCAACGCTTATAGGGGCGTATGTTCTGTTGGGTGAGCCGTTCACTCTACTCAACGCGGCTTTCGCAGGAGCGGTTTTTTTGGTGGTTATCGTTGGACGCAAAATGCCGATATACACCTAATAAATACGTCTTACATTAAAGTTGCTTCTGCTTTGACAACTGGCCGGAGTTTTTTATCAGGTAGTTCAAGGGGCGAAAGTTGCCCTTTGGATCCTTGTAATGTTGCATTCAACACAAAGTCTAAATTTTCTGATCGGGGGTAGGATCTAGGTTTTTGACCACCTAGATCCTATCGGTATATTACTGACTCTGTGTTGGAATTAGTTCATATTCCGTCAACACTTCGTAGGCTGGTTGAAAAGTCCATTCAGCTCGTGGATCGAATTGATTTAGCCTAGCCTCTTTTACAATGCCGGAAGTCTTGCCTCCAGGAACGTAAAAACGGTGTTTGCGCGACCGCCAACGATTTTCGAAACTAGCATGCCCCGGTGATGTGACGTCTACCCTCCAGTTTGCACTCCAGTATCCAACTGGCAAGTCTCCAAGCTGTAACTCGCCGTTTGCCTTTTCTAAGTTTAAAGATCTATTTGTATCGGCATTTACCAGTCTTACGTGTTTTTCCGAGGCGGCAATATTCTGCACCACCCATTTCGTGTTGGATATGTTTGTTGCGCGAGAGTATTTCGCGATATCAGCAACATTTAGGCCTGGATCGTAGAGAACAGAGCCCGATTGTCGGTTCTTTAGAAAAACTATATCTCGGGTTCTTTGTATTTGCTGCGGGTCTAGATCACTTAAAAATTTGGCAGAATATTTCCATTTAGATCTTTTGTTTGCTGGTGTGTCTCGAAAAATATTAGAAGAATGTTGTGTCCGTAACTGGTTGTTGGCGTCATTGTTTAAATATACGTATTTGCCGTGTCGAGCACCCAATACGAATTCATTTGTCGCCGTGGTGGTAAACTCAAGGGCCCATTGTGACGACCAATACACATTAGGGATTAGATTATCTGCAGCGACCGGGTTATGAAATGCCTCATTATTAAGTGTCTTTCCGGTATTGAGGTTTACGAATCTAAGGAATTTAGTCTGTTCGTTAGGGCTTACTATCCACTTATTATTATGGTTTGCTCCTAAGGTAACAGCGTTACTTCCCGGTTCAATGCTGCCAAATCCCTGGCCTGTAAAACTATTAGAAAACTCGATTACCACAGGTTCGTCTAGTGCTTGTACTGTGGAAGGTCCGGGAAGGCCCATTCCCGCGATCCATAATGCAAGGCTAAAATAACTTGGGTCATAAGTATCCGTTTCTGAAGCCTCGAGAATTGACCCAGTTCCATCGAGCAGGTCGACAATGAAATCTTTCACCGTCAGGCCCCGTTCATCAATTTCCGTATTGTGAAAGCTAACGATTGTCGTGCAATGACTTTCGTTGAAATTTCTTTGGCGCGGGATGTAGTAACCGAAATTTTCGTGACCATCTAACTCTGATATAAGGTTGGCCGTGTCCTGATACCACCGTGAGCGCAGAAGCGGGTACCTGGATGCAAGCGTGTTGCCTAGGGCCATTTCCGGGTGTGATCGCTCGTAAGAATAACTGGAGAAAATTTTGTCTCCCCAAAATTGCGTGAAGCCCATTCGGTCGTCCGGGAACTGATGCGCCATAGCTGCGTACATGGTACCCATATTATTGGGATCAAAATCAGGTAGCAGTCGTGACAGATAGGGTATCATTCCATCGTCTAGTCCCCAAGATTCGCGGATTTGGTGATGCAACGGAAGAGAGGGGTGGTCAGCTCGGTTAGAGCTTTCTGGCGCGCTAAATACTGGACCGGAATCATTGAGCAAAAATGATTTGATTGGATTTAGGTCGTTTCGAATGTGCGCGTAATTGGTCAAGCTTCCCACGCCACCAGCACTACAGCCTGTTGCGAGCATTTGCGGTGGTTTGGGGAGATTCTCCTTTAGCCATGCTAGCACTGCGCGTACATTTTTAATGCCGTTATGAGACCACATGATATTTTCGTTAGGGTCTTTAGGGTTTTCGTATGCGGCGACCTTGTCGCCACTGTATATATCCCCTGTACAATAAGGAATATAAACGGTGCTCCAGTCTACAGTCTCTACGTAGTCATTGGGCGCAAAAATGGCTAGGCCCCTAGAAATGAGAGGGCTCACGGAATTTGTTCCTAGAGATTCTAAATAGTTGTCGGGAATTCCGTTTGGATTTCTAGCACCGCGAATACCTGTTGTACCAGAGCATGATTCATAGTCTGCACAAGCGCCGCCCGGTTCAAAATACAAAAGCATGTTCGTAGTTTTTGGTCTTCGATTAACGAAGAATTTGTAAGGGCTGCCATCTCCACATGTGGCGCCGGTTGCAGGGCTCAGTTGGACTACTTGCCACTTTGAATACTCAGCGGGATTGAACTCGTCGTCGAACTCTGCTGGATTGGTTGTTAGAGGAAAGTTCGCCGCGTTCATTTGAGATGCTGTTACTTTGCTGTCGGCAGCATACGGGTTTGTTCTGCTGTTCCTTGCTTGAATCGGGTTAAGATAGCCGAGCTCTAGCGTCGGGTCTTGAACAAAGAAATTGGGCTGCAAGTTGCTGGTAGCGTCGCTATCGGCAAGGGCCGTAGGAATTCCACAGAAACTACAGTAGGTAAAAACTGTGATTATGAGTAGGCATGTCTTTTCGCTATATCCAAACTTATTCACTTGAAAAACTCCCCCCATGACAATTGTCAATGGATTTTTGTTTGATGTTTTCGATGCATACAACCATAGGGGTCGTAACACATTGTAATTTTAGTTGTTCAAATGAATGCGGGTTTTCTACAGACGGTGTAATTTTTTCGCTCAAGGGTGGGGTTGGGAAATAAATTTTTACTGATTCGCAGGCTAACGATTGTGTTTTTATCCATGTTTACACTATTTATAGGGTGTTGTTAAACGGACAAAAACTTTCATTTTCATTGTTTTTTCGTCGTCTTTTAGACGATGAATTTGACGCAAGCAAATAGTCGACATTTATTCGCCTAAATATTTTAGTCCGCTATGTCTAACTGCCGTAGAAGGTCTAAGGTGCAACTGTCTTTTTTCGATAGGCGGCCTGAATCTTTGTTCTTGTGGGTTTGATGTTGTTAAAGGTTTGTTTTCTTTTAGAGATAAATGCAAGCCGGGCTTTTCGCAAAAAGGCCTTTTGATGTGGATTCGTGTCTGGGTGATTAGTATTGAAATGTATTATTTTGTGGGTAGACGCATAGACAAATTTTAGAGCAGCAGTGGTTTAGGGAAGGGTGACGCTACATCAGCGCATCTCTGCAGAAAGGTCACTCTAGCTTTTGCGATGCAAGTTGATTAGCCGAGAGTTTTGCAAAGAGCCACCTAATCCTGTTATCTCGTTTGCTTGAAGCTATTTTCCATTCCTCCGAAATATTCAGCCTTTCATCTTCAATTTCTTGCGTATTCTTCGAATAAGCGTTTTCTGCTGGTTCTTGCATGCATGCAGAGGGTAATGTGAAAAAAATATCGATATACGCAGCGATTTTAGTTATAGCATTTTTGTTGGTGGGGTTTCAAAACGGGCTATTTGATTTTGCGAGTAAGATAAAGTCAGACGCCGCACACTTACCTCAGCAATCCGGTGATAAATATACAGGCGTGGCTATGGAGCACTCAACAGGCAGTGATAATGCGACTGAGGGTTCGGCCGTGGTTACTAACGGAGATCCAATTAGCGATACATCATTGGAAGCTTTTTTGGCTTTTGAGGAAGAAAGCAAAGGTTTGTTAGCAGAGCTAGAATTGCTTAATCACACCGAACGAGGTCTTAGATTAGATCAGTATCTGGAAGGCATGGAAAGATTTGAGGCAGATTCTCGCTTCATAGCTCAAGAGGCAATGCTGATGAAAATCAAAATTTTGTCCCTACGTCAGTTGGAACAAAGTGTTCTTGAGGAACAGTCCTTGGCTATCGTTGATGAATATCGAATTCGCAATGAGCAAGCTGCAAAGAAATTTAGAGACAATCCCAGTAATGAGTTAATTGCCTATAAAGCCGAAGCTTTGTTAATTGCCAAGGAAGTGGAGGCCATGGGTGATGGAGCATTTGGCGATGGGGTTTCTCGAAATGAATATCTGCGTCAGCAGTTGCAGCAAGCTCGAGTGGCAATTTACGGCGGGACACCAAAGTAAAAGACCTACGCGCATTTAAGCTATATATCAGGGTAAAAGGGTCCAGGAAATTAATGCCCAGACCCTGTTATCCTATTAGTGTTTTTAAAAAGGGATTAGCTCAAAGTCTTTAACCCCTTCGTATGCCGGTTGAAAAGTCCACTCGGCCATTGAGTCGAATTTGTCTAACCTATTGTTCCGCGCAACTCCAGACGTTTGGTCCTCCGGCACGTAGAAGCGGTGGCGGCGCGCGCTCCACCGATTTTCGCAGCTCGCGTGTCCGTCAGGTGTCACACCGACTTGGTAATTTGCACTGCGGTATCTAACTGATGGCTTTCCAAACTGCAATGCACCGTCGGCCCTCTCGATATTCAAAGATCTATTGGTATCGGCGTTTGCCAGTCTTACGTATTTCTCTGAGGATGCGGCATTTTGTACCAACGATTTCGTGTTAGACACCTCTGTTGCAGAGCGTCCGATTGGCAAGTTAAGCCGAGCTAACGCAAAAGCCGGGTTTCGCGGCAGTGGGTAATCCAATCGCAAGAGTCTATTCTTTGGGGTTTAGGATTAAGTGCCGCACTATCTCGAACTGTTTACCAGCTTGGCGGGCGGCAGTGTAAAACGCCTTGGAAAGGAGTATCCGAATCAGAAAAAAGACTCTTTCAGGAGCAAATCGACGCAAACTCTGCGCCAATCGAGCAGCCACTAACCGCTCTGCTGGTTTAATAGTCGTTGTTGCTTCGTTTTAGAAGATCAGTCACTCGCGAAGCGGTTCAAAAAAAGGCATTCGAGCAGACATAGAAGCCGGCACAGAAGCAGTAATAAAAGTAGTAATAGACGCAGTAGTAGAATCAATTGTAGGGCTTAGATTAGGGCTTAGATTAGGGCTTAGATTAGGGCTTAGATGTGGAAGAAATGGAAACAGAGAAAACCGGAAAAATTGTTTTAAGCGGGTTCATCACTGTCCCAGAAGTGAAAATCGCCATCGTTTTAGCGCACTTAACAGAGCATTCTGCGTTAACGCTGCGCGAATCTGGCTGCCTTGTTTTTGAGGTAAAACAGCGCGTTGATGAATCTTGCATTTTTGATGTTTATGAAGAGTTTAAAGACGCTCAGGCATTTGCTAGTCATCAAGAACGGGTCCGGGCAAGCGCATGGGGTGAGGTAACTCAGGATGTCCAACGCTGTTATGAGGTAACGGGCCTTTAGAAGGGCTTTTTCTATCTATTTTGCGCAAACTTTCGTTCTAGTGGTTTGATTCGAGGCTGGCGCTGTTAATATAGTTCCTTCTAAATCACCTCTGCAATTTCATTGGACACAACCGACGAAGCATGGATGCACAAAGCTTTACTTTTGGCTGACGAGGCCGGGTTAGCAGGGGAGGTCCCTGTAGGTGCGGTTTTGGTCAAAGGCCACGAAATCATTGGTCAGGGCTTCAATCAACCGCGTTTAAGCCATGATCCCTCCGCTCACGCTGAGATATTAGCAATCCGTGACGCAGCGCTGAAAAGTGCCAACTACCGTCTGCCTGGCACTACGCTTTATGTCACCATAGAACCTTGCACCATGTGTTTCGGTGCGTTGATTCATTCTAGAGTTGAGCGCTTAGTTATTGGTGCATTAGAACCCAAAGCTGGAGTCGTGGTAAGTCATTCGCTGGTTGAGTCAGAATGGCTAAACCACCGAATTGAAGTCAGCCATGGTGTGTTAGAGGACGAATGTAGGTTGCGGATGCGCCAATTTTTTGCGGCCCGGCGCAATACTCGACACGATTTAGATTAACAATTAAGCGGTCATAGCCGGACGCATAAGACTTGAAAATCCGCTGTAACAGTTGGTGATCTTGTTTGGCAAAGACTCAGTTAAAGAAATATCAAAAGAAATATGACTAGGTGGAACCCTTGATGGAAAATACTCACGGCAATTTGCAATCAGCTAATATCATTGGAGCTAGCGGTACTATTGCTGTGGTGGAGGGTAGTGCTGCATTAAGTATTTTCGCCTTAGAGAAAATTCAAAAATACTCGCCTCATGTGGTTTATGCAGAGTTCGTGCACTTGGTCCATTCCTCAGTCCAGTTGAATGCTCAGCAGGCTCTTCAAACTCAACAACTGCTGACGTACGGACCCACCCAAGAGTTACCGAAGGCAGCAGGAAAGTTTGCAGGAACGGTTGTTCCTCGACTGGGTACCATTTCACCTTGGTCAAGCAAGGCCACGGACATATTTTCGTTATCAGGTTTGACCGACGTGCTCAGAGTTGAACGGGCTGTGCGTTGGTTTGTGCGCGAGGACTATGATTTAAGTTTGTTAGATAAATCAGTCCTTTATGACCGTATGACCCAAGACTATTTATTGGCTGAAGATTTCGCCCAGCTGTTTGTATCGGCGGAACCCAAGCCGCTAACGCAAATTCCGTTACATAGCCAAGGCGGCGAAGCACTTCGCGAAGCTAATCTGCGCCTCGGTTTGGCTTTGTCCGAGGACGAAATTGAGTATCTAGAAAAGGCTTATACGGAATTGCAGAGAGATCCATCAGACGTTGAACTGATGATGTTTGCCCAGGCAAATTCCGAGCACTGTCGCCACAAAATATTCAATGCTGATTGGCAGGTTGATGGTGAGCCGCAAAAAATGTCATTGTTTGGGAAAATTCGCAATACCTACAAGCAAATTAATGGCCGCGGCATATTGAGTGCCTACAGTGATAATGCTGCAGTCATGGAAGGTCCCTTGGTGCAGAGGCTTTGGGTAGATCCCACAAGTAAGTGCTACGCGTATAAAAGCGAAGCTGCACACATTTTAATGAAAGTGGAGACTCACAATCACCCTACGGCCATTGCTCCGTTTTCAGGCGCGGCTACAGGTTCCGGGGGAGAAATTCGAGATGAGGGTGCGGTGGGTCGAGGCTCAAAACCAAAGGCTGGACTTTCTGGCTTTACCACTTCGCATTTGAACATACCGGATATGCCGCAACCTTGGGAACTTACTACGGGTAAGCCTGAGCATATGGTTTCTGCCCTAGACATTATGTTGGAAGGCCCCGTGGGTGCTGCGAGCTTTAATAATGAGTTTGGTCGACCTGCGATTAATGGTTATTTCAGAACCTTTGAGTACGCCTCAAAAACTGATATCGACGTGGTTCGTGGCTACCACAAGCCGGTGATGATTGCTGGCGGTGTTGGCACAGTGCGCGAAGAGCATGTGCATGCTGAATCCTTTCCAGATGGTACTGCATTAGTGGTTTTGGGTGGTCCGGCCATGTTAATCGGGCTGGGTGGAAGCGCGGCCTCAAGTATGGCCTCAGGCAGCAGTTCTTCAGATTTAGATTTTGCTTCAGTACAGCGGGGCAATCCAGAAATGGAACGCCGTTGCCAAGAAGTGATAGACGGCTGTTGCGCCCTTGGTGGCGACAACCCCATTTTGCTAATTCACGATGTGGGCGCTGGCGGCCTCTCTAATGCATTGCCTGAACTCATTGACGACGCCAATACGGGTGGCCGTATTCAACTGCGTAATGTGCTGAATTCCGACCTAGGCATGTCGCCTCTGGAGATCTGGTGTAACGAAGCCCAAGAGCGCTATGTGCTGGGTATTGAAGCATCTCAGCTGGCCCAGTTCGAAGAAATTTGCCAGCGCGAACGCTGCCCCTATGCGGTTGTGGGCGAATCCGTTGCCGGGGGCGACTTACTCGTTGAAGATGCGCATTTTGCCAACGCACCAGTAGACTTACCGCTCAGTGTTTTACTGGGTAAAGCGCCAAAAATGAGCCGAAGTTTTTCGCGTCAAACCCTTACTTTGACACCATTAGATCTTAGCCAAGTTACGCTCAAAGAAGCGGTGAATCGCGTGCTGCAGTTTCCGGCGGTGGCTAGTAAACAGTTTTTGATCACTATTGGTGATCGTAGTATTACCGGGATGGTTGCCACCCAGCCGATGATCGGTCCTTGGCAGGTGCCCGTTGCAGATGCTGCGGTAACCCTTAGTGGCTTTAATACCAATCAGGGTGAAGCGTTTGCTATGGGCGAGCGTAGTCCCCTTGCATTAATTGATCCCAAAGCTGCTGCCCGTATGGCAGTTGCAGAGTCGCTAACAAATATTGTAAGCGCCGATATTGAGAGTCTTGCGCGCGTTGTGCTATCGGCAAATTGGATGGCGGCGGCGGGGTCTAATGAAGAAGATCAGGCATTGTTTGATGCCGTCACTGTTGTCGGTGAAGAGATGTGTCCGGCCTTAGGTATTGCTATTCCGGTAGGTAAAGATTCTCTATCCATGCAAACTAGATGGCTTGAAGACGGCAAAAATAAATCAGTGGTTTCACCTGTGACCCTTATAGTTTCTGCTTTTGCGCCGGTAGCTGATGTCAAAAACACGGTGACACCTGAACTGGTGAATGACGAGTCTAGTATGTTGGTGCTCTTGGACCTTGGGTCTGAGCAGCGTTTAGGTGGTAGTTGCCTTGCGCAGGTCTATTCGCAAATGGGCGACATTGCACCAAATATCAATGATTTTGGTGACTTTAGAGCGCTTTTAGAGTTGATCATAGAAGGTAAGCGTCGGGGAGATTTCCTCAGTCTGCACGATCGCTCTGATGGTGGGCTATTGACCTGTTTGCTAGAAATGTCTTTTGCAGGCCGCTTGGGTTTAGACATCAGTGTTGGCGTCAACGAAGCCTTGCTCGAGACTTTGTTCAACGAAGAGGCAGGATTTGTTGTACAAGTCTGCAACGCCACTTATGAATCACTAAAGGCCAGCGCCCCTGGACGCTGTGTGCCTGTTGCGAAGGTTCGTCAGGACGACAGAGTTGTCATATCGCAAGGTGATAAGGTGGTTGCAGATTATGCTCGTAGCGAACTGCAACAGACTTGGGCCAAGACCAGTTATAAGATGCAAAGCATGCGCGACAGCACCGCTTGTGCAGAAGAAGAATTTTCTAATATCGCGGCAAATCGAACGGATAACCCCGGGCTCAACGCTAAGCTGACCTTTACGCCCAGCGACATACCCAATGTTTTAACCGGGGTGCGGCCCAAAATTGCGGTGCTGCGCGAACAGGGCGTGAATGGCCAAATTGAAATGGCCGCCGCCTTTGATCGCGCTGGCTTCGACAGTGTCGACGTGCACATGTCAGACCTAATCAGTGGGCGCTTTTCTTTAGATGAATTTCAAACCCTAGTTGCTTGTGGCGGTTTCTCTTATGGCGACGTCCTAGGCGGCGGCGGTGGCTGGGCCAAGAGTGCGTTGTTTAACCCACAGGTCAGGGAGCAATTTGCCAACTTTTTTGCTAGCGACAAATTGACCCTAGGTGTTTGCAATGGCTGTCAGATGATGGCGCAAATGCAGGAACTTATTCCTGGCGCAGAAAACTGGCCGCGCTTTGTACGTAATCGTAGCGAGCAGTTTGAAGGTCGTACGGTCATGGTCAAAATTAATGACGTGCAAACCCCTTGGCTAGACGGCATGCAGGGCAGTGTTATGCCAGTGGCCGTGGCGCATGGGGAAGGGCGCGCAGAATTTGCTCATGATAAAAATTTGGCAGCGCTGCAAAGCAATAATCAATTGGCGATGCAGTATGTTGATGCTAAACATCAAGTAGCCAAGCTATATCCGGATAATCCCAATGGCGCTATTGAAGGCCTAGCAGGCCTAACAGCGGCGGATGGCCGTGTACTTATTATGATGCCGCACCCTGAGCGTGTGTTTAGGTCAGTGCAAAATGTCTATCGAGACGCTGCTTGGGGCGAAGATGGCCCTTGGATGCGCTTGTTTAGGAATGCGCTTAAGACGCTCTCCTAGATAGTGGGATGCCCTGAGGTACTTGCAAAATCTCAGGTCGGCGTTGCGAATTGTTCAGAGAGAGGGTGAGTAATGTCATCTGTTCTTATTGAGTTCGAAGTGATCGCCGGAAGAGAAGGTGAGACTATCTAGGTACGCCGTCTAAACAAAATGTCTTCGTAGTGGGTTGGGAATTTGTCGTTCTGACGGTCAGCAAAATAGTACTCTAACGTTTTGTTAATCACCGGGAAGGCGAGTTCGTCCCATGGAATTTCCGCCTCGTTGAATAACGCCACTTCTAAAGATTCGGTGCCGCTGCTGAAGTCTAAGTCTGCCAAGTCCGCGCGGAAAAACATATACACTTGGGAAATATGCGGCAAGCTAAAGATTGTATAGAGGCTCATGTTTTCAAGCCGCGCATTGGCCTCCTCGGTTGTCTCTCGGGCTGCACCTACTTCTACGGTTTCGCCGTTTTCGAGAAAACCAGCCGGTAGCGTCCAATAACCTTTGCGTGGTTCTATGGCGCGTTTACACAACAGCACCTGATCCTGCCAAATCGGTAATGTGCCGGCGATAACCTTTGGGTTTACATAGTGAATAGTCTCACAGCCAGAGCACACTGCTCGCAGACGGGTATCACCTTCGGGGATTGTTTTTTCTACGGCTGCGCCGCACTCACTGCAAAATTTCATTTATTAAGTATACCTAAGCGTCGGTGGATGAGGGGCAGTTCGAGGATTTTTTTTGCTTCAATTTGCCAAGTATTTTCTTCACTTTCGCAAGACTAATAAAATGTTCACTACAAATGGTGTATTGAGCGGACCTTCATTAACATGTAGTTGGCTTAAAGTTGGTTGAATTTAAATAAGGGGACAGTGGTGTTGTATCAATTGGGTGATCTTAAAGTGCGTGCTGAAGGTGATTATTGGGTGGCTGATAATGCTGTAGTGCTAGGCAACGTACTACTCAAGCAGGACTCTAGCGTATGGTTTAACGCGGTCTTGCGGGGCGATAATGACCTTATCACTATCGGCGAGGGCTCGAATATTCAAGATGGTTCGGTTTTGCATACGGATCCCGGGTATCCGCTGACAATTGGTGCCCATGTAACCATTGGTCATAAAGTTATGTTGCATGGCTGTGATATCGGCGAGGGTTCACTGATTGGCATAAATGCCGTAGTTCTAAATGGCGCAAAGATTGGCAAAAACTGCATTATTGGTGCTAACGCGTTGATTACCGAAGGCAAAGAAATTCCTGATAACTCCATGGTTATGGGTTCTCCAGGCAAGGTCGTGAAAACCTTAACTGATGAACAAGCCGCTGGCATTCGAGTGGGCGCTGCCCATTACGTAGAAAACGCCCGACGTTTTCGCGAGGAACTAAAGGCCCAACCACAAGCGGTACCCGGTAGAGAAGGCTAATGACGACAGAACTCGATGCAATATCTATAGGTACGCCGTTATCACCTTCAGCGACTAAGGTCATGATGCTGGGTAGCGGTGAGCTAGGTAAGGAAGTGGTTATCGAGCTGCAGCGTTATGGCGTAGAAGTCATTGCAGTTGACCGCTATGCCAATGCACCGGCAATGCAGGTGGCTCATCGAAGCCATGTCATCGATATGCTCGACGGCGATGCTTTGCGCGGTGTTATTGAGTTGGAACAACCAGATTTAGTGGTACCTGAAATCGAAGCTATTGCTACGGCCACACTGGTTGAGCTTGAAGCCCAAGGTCTAAATGTCATTCCCACTGCCAAGGCGACTCAGCTGACAATGGACCGGGAAGGTATTCGTTGCCTTGCTGCAGAAGAGTTAGGCGTTAAAACCTCCCCTTATAAGTTTGCAGATAGTGAGGCCGAGTATCTTCAGGCCGTAGAAAAGATTGGTTTCCCTTGTGTGGTAAAACCGGTGATGTCCAGTTCAGGTAAGGGCCAAAGCACGTTGCGCAGTCAGGAAGATGTGGCGCCTGCATGGACTTACGCCAAGGAAGGCGCACGAGGCGCTGGCCGTAAGGTCATTATCGAAGGGTTTATTGATTTCGACTATGAAATAACTTTGCTTACTATTCGCCATCGAGATGGCACCAGTTTTTGCCAGCCAATTGGTCATCGCCAAGAAGGCGGAGACTACAAAGAGTCCTGGCAGCCCCAGCCAATGAGTTCCAAAGCGTTGCTTGAGAGCCAAGAAATTGCTCAGAAAGTCACCGGCGCCTTAGGGGGCTTGGGCCTGTTTGGTGTTGAATTTTTTGTCAAAGACGATCTTGTGTATTTCTCCGAAGTCAGCCCCAGACCACACGATACCGGCTTAGTGACACTTATTAGTCAGGATTTGAGTGAGTTTGCCTTACATGCCAGAGCCATACTGGGTCTGCCTATTCCTGCCATTAAAAATCATGGACCAGCCGCGTCAGCGGTTATTATAGTTGAGGGCGCTTCAAGCCAGGTGTCCTTTGGTAACCTGCAGCGAGCGCTGGCTCAAGTAGATACCCAGCTGCGACTGTTTGGTAAGCCGGTGGTAGATGGAGAGCGGCGCATGGGCGTGGGCTTAGCTTTGGGTGAGAATACGGATGAGGCGCGCAGCAAGGCTTTTGCCGTAGCAGACGCTGTGAATATTACTCTCTAGGGCTGCTTTTGTTGGACATGAGTCGGTGTACTAGAGGCTTGCAAAATTTAGGATTCGATTTATAGTTCGGTCATGACAAATTATTCATTAGACATAAGTAGCAAATTGTCTAGCGCAAAAAGCCCTGTGGCTTCTGCGTCATTTGTCATTGCGCGTAATTTATTGCCTGCCACTCTTCGTTCTAACCTTCTTGTAAGCCTTCTCTTAAGTCTTTTGGGACTGCTGCCGGTTCCCCGGCAAAACTACTAAACCCTAGGGCGTAGGCCCACCCAAAAAAAATCTCATCAAACCCGACACCGAGGCCGTTGTTGGGTAATATAATGGGGCTCTTACAGCATAAGATTTATCCGACAGAGTGTACTGTTCGGTGTCTGCGTAAAAGTCGCAAGAAAATGGAACGAGTTCTTAGGACAAAATCATGAGTCATCATCCTCAAAGCGGACGCGCCGTAGGCGCCATGCCATTTAGCAAATACTCAGCTTTTAAGCCGATCGATTTACCTGATCGTCAATGGCCGAGCAAAATCATTGAACAAGCGCCACGTTGGTGCAGTGTGGATCTCAGAGACGGCAATCAAGCCCTAATAGATCCAATGAACGTAGATGAAAAATTGCGCCTTTGGGACATGCTCTTAGAAATAGGTTTCGCAGAAATAGAAGTAGGTTTTCCTGCAGCCTCCCAACCGGATTTCGATTTTATTCGTCGGATCATTGACGAAGACAGAATTCCCGAGGGAGTGAGCATTCAAATTCTTTGCCAAGCGCGCGAAGAATTAATTAAGAAATCCGTTGAGGCCCTTGAGGGTGCCCCTAATGTAATTTTTCACCTTTATAACTCCACGTCGGAATTGCAGCGCCGAGTTGTGTTTGGCATGGACCGCCAAGGCATCATAGACCTTGCCGTTCAGGGTACTGAGATGGTTCGAGAAGGGTTAAAAGGCTTTGACTCGAATGTGATATTCGAATATTCCCCCGAGAGTTTTACCGGTACTGAGTTAGATTTTGCGTCGGAAATTTGTACGGCGGTAGCGGACACTTGGGGCGCAACTCCTGAAGCGCCGATGATCATTAATTTGCCGAGTACGGTGGAAATGGCTACGCCTAATATCTATGCGGATCAGATTGAGTGGTTTTGTCGTAACTTCCCGCGTCGTGATAGCGCGGTAATCAGTTTGCACACCCATAATGACAGAGGCACCGGTATTGCAGCTACAGAGCTTGGTCTTATGGCCGGCGCTGAGCGTGTAGAGGGCACTTTGTTCGGTAATGGTGAGCGCACAGGTAACTGTGACCTGATTACCATGGCAATGAATATGTTCAGCCAAGGTGTAGATCCAACTTTAGATTTCCGCGCAATGCCAAAAATTCGCGAAACTGCTGAAGCTGTGAATAAGTTGGCTGTACCTGAAAGGCACCCTTATGCAGGAGATTTGGTATTTACCGCGTTCTCCGGTTCCCATCAAGACGCCATTAAAAAGGGTATCTCTAAGGTTGATCGTAGCAGTTGGGAAGTCCCTTATTTGCCAATCGACCCTGAAGATGTGGGCAGTTCATATAAAGAAACGGTTCGGGTTAATAGCCAGTCTGGAAAAGGTGGCGTGGGATTTCTGTTAGAGGAAGTATATGGCGTTACGCTGTCCAGAGAACTGTTGGTTGAATTCAGTGGTGTAGTGCAGGGCATGACAGAAAATCTTGATCGGGAGATTAAGCCCGACGAAATCTACCAAACGCTATTATCGACTTATGTGGTGGATCAAGCCCCTTATAAGTTAATTGATTATGACTTACTGCCTGGCCGTGATGATGACCAACGCTGCGTTGCTAGAATTGAAGTGTCGGACAGTATTGTCACCATTGATGGCCAAGGTTCGGGGCCAATAGAGGCATTTGTCAATGCAATGGTTGAGACTTTAAATGAGCCATTAGTTGTCGTCGGCTACCAAGAAACAGCCCTCGAGGGTGGAAGTGACGCTCAAGCAATTTGTGTGTTGGCGGTTGAAGATCCTGATGGTCAGGGTAGAAGCTACGGTATTGGCCTCAGTCGCAACACAATTACTGCCGGGCTAAATGCCATTATCTCAGCAATAAACAGACGCTGGTCCAAAGACTAATAATCGCGAAAGCATTAGACGGAGCCTTGATGGCTCCGTTTTTTTTGCTTACATATTGGCACTTGAGAGCATTCTCACAGATGGCGTTTGCAGATGGCGTTTGCAGATGGCGTTTGCAGATGGCGCTTACTGCAAGATAGTCTAGGACTGCTCGCTTGCTACCTGGCGAACCTTCAACGCCTTTATCATATTGTCTTTGATCTGCACTGTTTCAATCTGATATTGACCCACTTGTAAGCATAGGTTTGCCTCAGGCAGGGTTTCGAGGTGTTCTAGAACGAAGCCGTTAATAGTCTTAGGGCCGTCTATTGGAAGGTCCCAGCGCAGCGCTCGGTTGATATCGCGCAACACCGCCATGCCATCAATTAAATAGGTGCCATCATCTTGAGGTGATATTTCAGGGTTATGCGCTGCAAAGTCGCTGGTAAACTCGCCGACTATTTCTTCAAGTATGTCTTCTAGGGTAACAATGCCCTGAATATCCCCGTATTCGTCTACCACCAGCGCAAAGCGTTGCTTCTCTTTTTGGAAGTTCAACAACTGGGTGTGTAAGGGCGTAGCTTCAGGAACGAAGTAGGGTTCTCTGGCCAATTGCAGCAGATCTGCTTTGGTAAACTCTTCTACTTGAACTAAACGCGCCAACCTTCTGAGGTGTAAAATGCCTAAAATATTGCCGAAATTGTCTTTGTATATTGGCAATAAAGTATGTTGGCTAGCTGCCGCAATGGTCAGTATTGCGCTGATATCGTCATCAATATCAATAGCCACGATTTCGCTACGTGGCACCATGATGTCGTTTACGGTCACAGATTCAAGGTCAAGGATGCGACCTAACATGGTCTGTCGTTCGCCAACTGATTGGCCGCCCTCACTGACCACAGTTTTTAGTTCGTCTTTGGTGAGTTGGTCGTCTTGGTTATCAGCCTTGTTTAAGAATGGCCGGACTAATGCATTGCTGAGAGCGTTTACAAACACCACGGCCGGATGGAATAGGCGTTGCAGGGGTTCCAACACGAAGACCGCTTTAAACGCCCAACTTTCAGGCTTTTCTGCAGCCAAGGTTTTGGGTGCGACTTCTGCGAAGATCAGAAAAACGAGGGTTAGCACCCAAGGTGCTAATAACACACCAGTATCACCAAATAGGTTGAAGCCAATAATTGTTGCGACGGTTGCTGCAGAGAAGTTGACTAGATTGTTGCCGACTAGGATGACGCCAAGTAGACGGTCTTGTCGATCTAGCATGCGGCTGGCTTTTTTTGCCGCACGATGCTTATTTTTCACCAGGTGCCTGAGTCGGTATTTGTTCAAAGCCATCATTGCTGTTTCTGTGCCTGAAAAATACGCAGAAAGCAGTATTAAGATGCCGATACTTAAGAACAGGTAACCAAGAGGGATGTTGTTCATGTCCATAGTTATAGGAGGTATTCCAAAACGAATTTACTACCCAAATAACCCAGTAGCAGAAGGGCGAATGCGGCCAAATTCCAGCGCACCGCGGTAATCCCCCGCCAGCCGAATATGTGATGACCAACGAGGAAGCCGGCATAAACCAGCCATGAGAGGCTGGTTAAAATAGTGTGGTGTGTGAGGCGTTGGTTGAGCATATCCTCGAGAAAAATCAGCCCGGTTACAATGGATAAGGTTAATAACACCAAGCCGATCCACAACATGGTCAGCAGCAGATGCTCCATCGTTTCTAGTGCCGGCAGTAATCCATAGAGGCCTTTGCTGGGTTGTTTGAGTCGGCGCTCTTGCAGTGCCAGCAGTATTGATTGGAGTGCCGCAGTCATTAGCACGATGTAGGCGCTGATCGAAAGTAAGATATGAGCGACTTGGGTGGAACTAAGTTCTAGGGATGCAGTTTTCCCAGGGTCAATGAAAACTAGGCACAGCAGGTTGAAAATGCTGATAGGAAACAGCAGTAGAAAGAGGTTGCTGACTGGCAATTTGCTACTGCTCACAGCGACGACGAACACCATGACTACTGCAACTAAATTGCTCACTCCAATAAGGCTTAACGAAAGGCCCTGCTCGCCTATTAGCGTGTTAATGCAGGCAAAACCGTGACCAATGATCGCGGCCAATGTTAACCAAGGGGTGATCGATGTACTGGATAGACCCAGAGTACTATCTATCGGTTCGGCGAGATCGAGGTCATTGGATTCATTATTAGAGTTTGCTGCGCGCCAGAGATTTGCGAACCCCAAGGCGTAGAAAAGCATCGCAGCTAAGGATGCTAAGAGGGTCAGATTATACATTTGCAAACCTGAGTGATCACGGTTTCAGTCGCGATGTAGATAGTTTTTTTCATTGGCAAATCGATGTGCAAGTTTGGCATAACCGTCCGCTCGGGTGAAGGGCTAAGAGTAGTTTCATCACGCAAAAAAGCGCTTTAAGCATGTTATCCACGGATCCGGTAAATTGTCCATAAGAGCTGGAATTTGCAGCCTACGCTATGTTTTGGGTGAATTTGGACGATCTACGCGTGTTTATCTGCATGTTTGTTTGCCTAACTGAGGCGTTAACTTTTACGCTTGATGGCGATATTGCAGTGAAGGGACCAGAGGCGTTGCTAGGTAAGCCTCAGTCTGGATGGGCTAGATGTCGAGCCTCCGGCGCCGAGAAGTCAAATATTTTGCTGTTATTGAATTCGCTGGTAGCTTATCCGTCCTCGGTGGTGGTGGGTATTCGCGCGCGCGAGTGCCTAAAACAGTAATTACCTTACAAACAATGCATGTTGTTAACGCCATTGTTAGCACATCGCGCTATAATATCTCCCTCGTTTTATTGGACCTACAGTAAAGTCATGTTTGAGAGCCTTTCTGATCGCCTTTCCCAAAGTCTTAAACAGATTACGGGCAAGGCACGCCTTACCGAAGATAATATTTCTGGTGCCCTTCACGACGTGCGAATAGCGCTTTTGGAAGCGGACGTTGCGCTGCCTGTTGTCAAAGAATTTATAGACCAAGTCAAAATCAAGGCTATTGGTTTGACCGTAGCCACGGCGCTGAATCCAGGCGAAGCCTTTATCAAGTTGGTGCATGCCGAGCTTGTTCAGGTCATGGGCGAAGCTAATACCGCGTTAAATTTGGCTACAACACCGCCAGCGGTTATTTTGATGGCTGGACTACAGGGCGCAGGTAAAACCACCACGGTGGCTAAATTGGCGCGCTTTTTACAAGAACGTGAAAAGAAAAAAGTAGCTGTGGTGAGTGCTGACGTTTATCGACCTGCAGCGATTGCTCAGTTAGAAACGCTTGCAAATGAAGTCGGTGCACAATTTATAACCTCGACAAACGAAGAAAAACCTCTAGATATTGTTAACCGAGCGCTAGTTGAAGCAAAGGCCCAGTTAGCGGATGTGCTTCTCGTAGATACAGCCGGGCGGTTGGCTGTAGATGATGTGATGATGGATGAAATTCGCGCCCTGCATGCTGCCGTCAAACCGATAGAAACATTGTTTGTAGTGGACGCCATGACCGGCCAAGACGCTGCAAATACAGCCAAAGCCTTTAACGATGCGCTGCCATTGACCGGCGTGGTGCTGGCAAAGACCGATGGTGATGCCAGGGGTGGTGCAGCGTTAAGCGTTCGCTCCATAACCGGCAAACCTATTAAGTTTATGGGTGTTGGTGAAAAAACCGACGCATTAGAAGCCTTTTATCCTGACCGCTTAGCTTCCCGCATATTGGGTATGGGGGATGTTCTCACCCTTATTGAAGAAGCTGAACGCAAGGTTGATAAAGACAAGGCCCAGCGATTTGCTAAGAAAATGCAACAAGGGCAGAAGTTCGACCTGGAAGATTTTCGCGATCAGTTAGATCAAATGGCGAATATGGGTGGCATCAGCAGTATGTTGGATAAAATGCCCGGTATGTCTCAACTCCCAACAGCAGCGCAATCGCAAATCAACGACAATCAGTTTACGCGCATGGGGGTCATCATTGATTCTATGACGCCTAAAGAGAAACGCTTTCCAGATGTCATCAATGGCTCGCGCAAGCAACGCATTGCCGCAGGTAGCGGCTCCCAGATCGCTGACGTGAATAGATTACTGAAGCAGCACAAGCAAATGCAAAAGATGATGAAAAAAGTCTCGCGCAAGGGCGGTATGCAAAAAATGATGCGCGGGATGCAGGGCATGCAAATGCCTGGCGGTGGTGGAATGCCACCCGGAATGCGCCGCCGTTAATTTTGGCCGGATCGGATACAACTATTGAACGGCAGAGATGGCGTTCATGAATATTAAGAAGAAAGCGACAAGACTATTGCAAGAACCCGCAGTTGCTATAGAATACTGCGCCTTTCGCAAGCGACATTTTTCACAACATTTTCCCTAAAAGAGAAAACTATGGTAACGATACGATTAGCCCGTCACGGCGCTAAGAAAAGCCCTTTCTACCACGTAACGGTAGCAGATAGATCTTCATCCAGAGACGGACGTTTCGTCGAGCGCGTTGGTTTTTATAACCCACTAGCGAAAGGCCAAGCAGAAGTTTTGCGTATGGATTTAGATCGCATAGATTACTGGATCGGCGTAGGTGCTAAGCCTAGTGACCGTGTTGCACAGCTAATTGGTCTAGCGCGTAAGCAAAGCCCAGCAGAAGCTGTAGCGGCTGCAGAGTAGTTGTTGGAGGCAGGTATGCCTCCACTGAGCCATAACCTTCCGCCGGTACTCAACATATCGGCACTTTACATATTGGTACTCAACATATGAGTCTAGATATAATTGTAGTGGGAAGGTTAGGACGCTCCTTTGGTGTTAAAGGCTGGCAAGTACTTCAGTCTTTTACCGATCCCCCAGAAAATATTCTTCAATACGGTCCTTGGTATCTGCAAAGATCACCTGACGGTCCCTGGCAAGCGCTTGATAAACCGGTGTACCAGCCTCATAAGAATGGACACATCGTTCGCCTTGAGCATATTCAAAACCCCGAAGACGCGCACAGCTATAGCGGTAGCCTTGTTGGAGTTACACGCGACGCCCTTAGCGCAACAGACCAAACAGATGACACCAGCGAAGCCGAATACTTTTGGCATGACTTGGTCGGCTGTGAGGTTTATAACCTAGAAGATGTATTTTTGGGTCGCGTGGATCACCTAATTGAAACCGGTGCCCATGATGTTCTGATTGTTAAGGAAGACGAGCGAGACTTGCTGATTCCATTCCAACAACCGTTTTTACAAAATGTCGATCTAGCTGCCAAGCGTATAAGCGTTGAGTGGCACTTGGATTGGTCCTAGAGGCGAATTCCATGTGGCTTGGTGTCATTACCCTGTTTCCTGAAATGTTTGACGCTGTGGCAGGTAATGGCGTTTTTGGTCGAGCAGTTGATAACGGCGTCATTTCTTTGCATTGCTATAACCCCCGAGACTTTGCCTCTGATAAACACCGTACTGTAGATGACCGACCCTACGGCGGCGGACCCGGTATGGTGATGATGGTTGAGCCATTACGCAAAGCTTTAGAAGCTGCCCAAGAGCAGGCGCCGGAGAACTCGTTAGTGGTACTAATGAGCCCTCAGGGAGAGGTGTTTAGCCAAGCCAAGGGCATTGATTCTGGTCAATTAGCAGGCTTGATTTTAATCTGTGGTCGCTATGAAGGTATTGATGAGCGGTTCATTCGCGAGCATGTCGATGCGGAGTGGTCCATAGGTGATTACGTCCTTAGTGGGGGCGAATTAGCGGCAATGGTGGTCACAGATGCCATTGCAAGGCACTTACCGGGCACTTTAGGCAATCAAATGTCAGTAATTGATGAATCACACCTTGATGGAACGCTCGATTACCCTCACTATACGCGCCCCGAGAAGTTGGGTTTGGATGTGGTGCCCGCAGAACTCCTAAGTGGAAACCATAAACAAATGTCTCGGTATAGACGCCGTGAGGCGCTTAAACGAACTTTGGATCGAAGGCCGGATTTGCTGACAGGGCGAGTCTTTAGTCAAGAAGATCGAAAGTTACTAGAAGAATGTTTTGCTGGCTGCAATGCGGCCGAAGCAGTGGAGTAGATAAAGTGCGCAGAAATAAGATCATCGAAGAAATCGAAAACAGTCAAATGAATGAGATTCCTGAATTTAGCCCCGGTGACACGGTCAGTGTTCAGGTATTGGTTAAAGAGGGGACACGTGAGCGCTTGCAGGCTTATGAAGGCGTTGTAATCGGCATTAAGCAGCGCGGACTGAATTCTGCATTTATAGTACGCAAAATTTCCCATGGTGTGGGTGTGGAAAGAACTTTCCAAACGCACAGCCCATTGATCAAAGGTATTGAAGTAAAACGCCGCGGCGATGTTCGCCAAGCGAAACTTTACTACTTGCGTGAGCTGTCTGGTCGTTCTGCACGTATTAAAGAGAAAGTTAAGGCTAAGTAGAGGCCTTTTCACAAGACCCCTAATGGTTGCGAGCGCCTCTATGCTGGCAATCTTTGGGGTTTTGCTCGAACTGTAGATCACCACCATTTTCCAGCAAAGGGCTAGATCGGCGCTATTTGCTGAACGCTGCCTATGCGAAGTCTCTCTCTCCTTTTCTCCCCACTCAAAGTTCGTTGTCCCTTATTTTTTGTTGTGGCTACTAACGTTTCTCGTGATGTACCGTTAACACAATTTCCGCTACCCTTTGGCTTCTAGAACAGCCCTGTTGTTCACTTTTATCTAATCTATACACCAACCAATTAAAAGGATTGCTCTTGTCACAGCAGGGGGCCGCACAAAACCAAACAGATATCAGCGGATACCTAGATACCCTTTGGCTAGAGCGTGGCCTGAGCGAAAATACACTTGCGGCTTATCGTCGCGATTTAGTTATGACGGCTCAGTGGTTAGAGAAGCACAGCCAAGGGCAAATGGCTTTGTTAGAAGCGGATAACGAAGCGCTTATTGATTTTATGGCTCAGCGTAAAACAGCTGGCGTCAGTGATCGAAGTGCCGCTCGGTGGTTGAGTACTTTGCGTGGGTTTTATCGTCATATGATTTTTAGTCAACGCCTTGTCGATGACCCAACACAAAAACTAGAACATCCAAAATTGGGGAGGTCTTTGCCTAGTTCGCTGTCGTCCGAGCAAGTAGAGACTTTGTTGGCTGCCCCAGATGTTACTACGGCCATTGGTTTGCGGGACCGTACAATGCTTGAAGTACTGTATGCCAGTGGATTACGCATCACCGAACTAGTGACTTTAGAATTGGCGAATGTGAACCAACGCCAAGGTGTCGTTAGGGTGGTAGGCAAGGGCAACAAAGAGCGCTTAGTACCCACCGGGGAGACTGCTTTGGATTGGCTCAGTATATACCTGCGCGATGCTCGATTAACCCTATTACCTCAAGGCGGCAGCGTATTGTTTCCAAGTCGCCTCGGCAGGATTATGACAAGACAAACATTTTGGCATGCGATAAAAAAGTACGCGATGCAGGCGGGTATTAAGAAAAGTATCTCGCCCCATACATTACGCCATGCATTTGCCACGCATCTTGTGGATAATGGCGCGGACCTGCGAGCTGTGCAGATGATGTTGGGGCACAGCGACCTTTCTACGACGCAAATTTATACTCACGTTGCCCAGCAAAGGCTTAAACAGTTGGTGCAGGAGCATCACCCTCGAGGCTGATGTGGAACCAGTTAACGACACTTTGACCTGTGTGATTTCAATAAGCGTTAAACAAACGCAAGGTTGATAGCATTCGATTTACAAGAGGATTGCAAAACAATGATTTTAGTAGCACCAAATAGTTCTTTTGAGCGCAACACGCGGCGCCGACCATTGTTGTCTTTGTGGATCGGCATACTCATTCTGCTGCAGTCAGGAGTGAGTGTGGCTGAGGAACCTGTGCCTACCTTAGATTTACCTAAAGGCAGCGAAGTTGCCGTCGCTCGCTTAATGGAATTACGCCCAGGAATTCCAATCATTGCTGTGTATCCAATCAGTGTTGCAAACATGTTTGGTATTGACCTTCCTGGTGGTACAACCTTGTTTGTGACAAAAGATGGCAAACACCTTTTTGCAGGGGAATTGTTTGAAATGGGCGGTGAGTTGGTCAGTTTGTCTGAGCAGCGTCGAAGTAGCGAACGTATAGATTTAATGGCTCAAGTCGCAAGAAAAGATATGGTCATCTTCCCGGCTAAGGGTAAGACAGTAGACTACGTGCATATTTTTACTGATGTTGATTGTGGTTACTGTAAAAAATTACATGCTGAGATCGAGAACTATTCGGCACTGGGTATAGAGGTGCGTTATCTGGCTTACCCAAGAATGGGCTTAGATGGCGAGACCCATGCAAAAATGTCAGCGGTGTGGTGTTCGGCAGATCGTAAGAGGGCGTTAACTAAAGCCAAATTGGGCGTCGAAGTTGTGGCGTCTAATTGTGCCGACCCAGTAAAAGAACAGTTTCAGTTGGGGCGGCAAATTGGCGTAAATGGAACGCCGGCTATTGTCACCTCAGATGGGCGATTATTACCCGGCTATCTGCCAGCGGCGGACCTATTGGCTCGCTTAGAACAATAAATTATTTGGGGTGCTGCGGTGGCAAAGCCGCGGACAGCCTAGATTTCAAAACTCCGGAAAAAATTTAGTGAAGAAACTTCGAATAGGTATTGCGGGACTAGGCACCGTGGCGCAAGGCGTACTGCACCTGATTAAGAATAACGGCAACCTCATGTCTGATCGCACCGGTATTGAACTGGTGGTGCAGCGTATTGCCAGTCGCAGTGCTAGGCCAGATGTGGATTTACTTGGCGCGGCATTCAGTACTGACGTGCATGATCTGGTGGCTGACCCAGAAGTAGATGTGGTTTTAGAATTGATTGGCGGCGAAGGCTTGGCAAAAGAGCTTATTGAGAGCGCGCTAGCAGCAAACAAGCCAGTTGTTACCGCTAACAAGGCGGTAGTCGCGGCGCATGGCGATCAACTGTTGGCCGGCGGCAATGTGCCTTTGCGTTTTGAAGCGGCTGTAGCTGGCGCTATCCCAATTATTCAGTCGCTGAGCCAAGGTCTTGCGGCCAATCGTATAAACGCCATATACGGCATTATTAACGGTACCTGCAATTACATGCTTACAGTGATGGAAGAAGAAGGGCTGGCATTTAACGAAGTATTGGCTCAAGCACAGGCGCTAGGTTACGCCGAGGCGGATCCGGCGTTTGATATCGATGGTATAGATGCTGCTCACAAGCTGACGATTTTGGCTGCGCTGGGTTTTGCTACGTCTTATGATTTTTCCGCCCTCTACATTGAAGGCATCACGCAAATTGCTGCCGAAGACATTCAATACGCCAAAGAGTTAGGCTTTAAGATTAAGCATTTGGGTATTGCTGCACACACTCCAGCCGGTTTAGAAACACGAGTACACCCGGCACTCGTGCCTAGCTCAGCGCTGCTGGCCAGTGTTAATGGTGTTATGAATGCGGTCCAAGTAATGAGCGACGGGGCGGGTGAGACACTATTTAGCGGCCCCGGCGCGGGTGGTGCGGCTACCGCCTCAGCGGTGTTGGCAGACGTTCTTGCCCTTGGCTCTTTAGTTGCAGCCCACACATCTGATGCATTAGGTCAGAGCCAAGACAAGCCTGCTGTAGACACTGGGCCAGCAATTAGGCGCGTGGCAATGGATGATATCCCAAGCGCCTGTTACTTACGTATTCCCACTGTTGACCGTCCTGGCGTTTTTGCTCAGGTTGCCAGTGCTTTATCCGCCCATAGCATCAGTATTGAGGCGGTGATTCAAAAAGAACAGCCTTCAGCGGATGCTTCAGTATCCATCGTGATAATGACAAATGTGGTGGTTGAGTCGGTCCTGAACGCCGCTCTCTCGGAACTCTCGGCACTAGACACTGTCGTGGGTGATATAACCCGTATACGAGTCGCCCCCACCCATTAAGAATTTGAGGCCACTATGCAGATTTTGGTCAGAAAAGTACCCCCAGCGGGCGTTGGTGTAGAGCATCCTTTGTTGGATAGAATCTATGCCGCTCGCGGTATCAGCGAAGTTGCTGAAATGGACCGTAAGCTCAGTACGTTGCTTTCACCTGCCGACCTGCCAGATATTGGTAAGGCGGCTATTCGCCTTGCGGATGCGGTGCAAAAACAAGAAAAAATAATGATCGTTGGCGATTTTGACGCCGACGGTGCCACATCAGTTGCATTGTGCATGTTAGCGTTGAAATCCTTTGGTGCCGAGCATGTGGATTTTTTGGTACCTAATCGTTTTGATTTTGGCTACGGCCTGTCTCCTGAAATCGTGCAATTAGCGCAAACCAAGAAGCCTGACCTGATTATGACCGTGGATAACGGTGTGGCCAGTATTGCCGGCGTTGCCCTTGCTAATGCTTCGGGCATTGATGTCATTATCACTGACCATCATTTACCCGGCGAGCAACTGCCTGAAGCCCATGCATTGGTTAACCCAAACCTCAATGATTGTGCATTTTCCAGTAAGTCCATGGCTGGGGTCGGTGTTGCGTACTATGTGCTGAGTTGGCTGCGGCAAGAGTTACGCGCTCGTGGTTGGTTTCAACAGATCCAGCGCGAGGAGCCGAATTTAGCCCAGTACCTGGATCTGGTTGCACTGGGCACTGTGGCCGACGTGGTGCCCCTTGATCGTAACAATAGGGTACTCGTGCACAATGGTTTGTTGCGTATGCAACGCGGCCTAACGCGGCCTGGTATAAGAGCCTTGGCCCAGGTGGGTAAACGCGACTTGCACACTATTTCAGCCCAAGACCTTGGTTTTGCCATAGGTCCGCGCCTTAATGCAGCAGGACGCTTGGAAGATATGAGTGTGGGTATTCGTTGTTTGATGACCGAAGACGAAGCCGAAGCCAAACAGTTGGCCGGTAGTCTGGACGTGCTCAATCAAACACGGCGTCACCTCCAGCAGGATATGGTTGCCGATGCCGAATTGATTGTTGCGCAATTAGAGGTTGGTGAGCAGACAACGGGTTTGTCCGTTTATCACGAAAGTTTCCATCAGGGAGTGGTGGGCATTGTAGCCGGTCGTTTACGGGAAAGATTTCATCGTCCTGCCATTGTTTTTGCCGATGCCGGTGGTGCAGCCCCTGATGAGTTAAAAGGCTCGGCGCGAAGTATTGATGGTGTGAATATTCGCGATGTTTTAGACAGCATGGCCACACGCTACCCTGGCCTATTGATTAAGTTTGGCGGTCACGCCATGGCCGCTGGCCTGAGTATTAAGAAAGTCCATTTGCCGCGTTTCCATAAAGTTTTTGACAAGGCGGTAGCGGCAGTTGTTACTGAGGAGATGCTCAGTGCAAGTTTACTCACCGATGGCTCCCTTGCAGGTGAGGATCTGAATCTACAAACCGTTGAGTTGTTGTCCAGCGCAGGCCCTTGGGGCAGTGGCTTTGCTGAGCCTCTTTTTTCCGGGGAATTTGCTCTTGTCAGTCAGCGCGTGGTGGGGGACACCCATCTGAAATTGGTGGTTAAACACGGCGACCGGGTTATTGACTGCATCGCATTTTCGCAACCCATGCTCACCGGTAGTCCAGCCAACGTGCTTATGGTTTATAAGTTAGCGGTCAATGACTATGCCGGTTCACGAACATTGCAGCTGATGGTGGAGTACATAGAGCCTTTGCCTTAGAATTGCCAATCGAAATTTTGCTTTGAATTGCCGTTATTCGAAGCCATTTTGCTTCGCTCCCGTAATTGCTGGTTAGTCACTTTAAATATGCCTGAAATCACATCTGTAAGAGAACACATCAAAGATTTGCAAGAGCGCGACTCCGCACTTCGGGGGTATCTTTGACTTTGCTGAGAAGCAGGAGCGCTTACAGGAAGTTGAGTTAGAGTTAGCTGATGGAGATGTTTGGAGCAATCCTGAACGTGCCCAACAACTAGGTCGTGAACGGGCGGATCTTGAACAGATTGTAAGCTTACTCAGTTCGCTAGGCACATCCTTATCGGAACTCCACGAGTTGGCGGAGATGGCCAGTGATGAGAACGATGAAGATGCGCTGAACGACGTATCCGGAGAACTCTCCGGTCTTGAGGGCAGCTTAGCTACGCTGGAATTTCATCGCATGTTCCAAGGCGAAATGGATAGCTCAAATACTTATTTGGAGATTCAATCCGGTTCAGGCGGTACAGAGGCCCAGGATTGGGCTGATATGCTGCTGCGTATGTATCTGCGCTGGGCGGAAAAACGCGGATTCGCGGTCTCGGTAACAGAACTATCTCCGGGAGATATTGCCGGCATTAAGAGTGCTACCATTTTTGTCAGTGGTGCCTATGCTTATGGCTGGCTGCGTACAGAAACAGGTGTGCATCGACTAGTCAGAAAATCGCCATTTGACTCCGGTAGTCGCCGGCATACCTCCTTTGCATCAGTTTTTGTTTCGGCGGAAATTGATGATGACATCGAAATCGACATTAATCCTGCAGATGTTCGGGTAGATACCTATCGCGCCAGTGGCGCTGGCGGACAGCATGTTAACCGTACAGATTCCGCCGTACGTTTGACTCACTTGCCCACCAATACTGTTGTACAGTGCCAGAGCGAGCGCTCTCAGCATCAAAATAAAGACAATGCATATAAGCAGCTGCGGGCCAAACTGTACGAACTAGAACTGCAAACCCGCCGCTCAGAACAGCAGTTGATTGAAGATTCTAAGGCCGATATTGGTTGGGGTAGTCAGATACGATCTTACGTACTAGATCAGTCTCGAGTTAAAGATTTGCGTACCCAGATTGAGCGAACTGACCCTAACGCGGTGTTAGATGGAGATATAGATGGGTTTATTGAAGCCAGTCTAAAGGCGGGCCTTTAGATTCGTTGATTGTGGCATTTATTAGACTCTGCAAATAGGGTTGCCGTTATAGATTGCGGGCCGCCAAGACAGCTCAGTGAACAAATAGTATTACCAAACCAGTAGCTAATGATGGCTACCAATGTGAGTAGAAAAAGATGAGCGAAGAACGAGATATTCTTGCCAACCGCAAAGCCAAAATGGAAGGCTGGCGTGCGGAAACCAGTATTTATCCCAACGACTTTCGTCGCCAAGATTTAGCCGCAGATTTACATCAGCGCGCGCAAGATTTTGATAAACCCCAATTGGTTGAGGCAGCGATTGAAACCGCCATAGCCGGCCGTATTATGCTGCGCCGGATAATGGGAAAAGCGAGTTTCTTAACGATCCAAGACAGTTCTGGTCAGATGCAATGCTACTTGACCAAAAATGACCTCAGCGACGAAGTCTACGAGGCGTTCAATAAATATTGGGAGATGGGCGACATTGTCGGTGTCCGCGGCATTTTAATGCGCACCAACAAAGGCGAACTCACAGTCCATGCGAAAGAAATTGTATTGCTGAATAAGACCCAGTTGCCGTTGCCAGAAAAATTTCACGGCGTCACCGACCAAGAGATTCGTTATCGCCAACGCTACTTAGATCTGATCGTCAACGAAGACAGTCGCAGCGTCTTCCGCACGCGCTCTTTGGTGGTGCAAAAAATTCGCGAGTACTTCACCAAGCTAGACTACCTAGAAGTAGAAACGCCTATGATGCACAGTATTCCAGGGGGCGCTACTGCGCGTCCTTTTACTACCCACCACAATGCATTAGATATGCCTTTATATCTGCGGGTTGCTCCTGAGCTTTATCTAAAAAGGTTAGTGGTTGGTGGTTTTGAACGAGTATTTGAAATCAACAGAAATTTTCGTAATGAAGGCTTGTCGACCCGACACAATCCAGAATTCACAATGCTTGAGTTCTATCAAGCCTACGCAGACTACGAAGATCTGATGACCCTCACAGATGACCTGTTAGCGAGTCTTGCTCGAGACGCGCTGGGTTCTACTGCGTTTAATTACCAAGGCATTGATCTAGATTTTTCGACGCCACCGCTGCGTATCAGTATGGCCGAATCTCTGGCTAGATTTGGCAGTGTGCCTGAGGCATCCGTGGCAGATGAAGACCATTTGCGCAGCGTGTTAACAGCCAAAGGCGGTGTTGCAGAGGATCACTGGGGCTTAGGTAGGCTACAAATGGAAGTCTTTGAAGCCCAAGTTGAAGGTCGCCTTGAACAACCTACTTACATTACAGAGTACCCTGCTGAGGTGTCGCCACTGGCGCGCCGTAATGACAAAAATCCAGACATCACGGATCGCTTTGAACTTTTTATCGGTGGCCGTGAATATGCCAACGGATTTTCAGAGTTGAATGATCCGGTGGATCAGGCGGCTAGGTTCAGAGCTCAGGCAGAACTCAAATCCCAGGGCGATGACGAAGCCATGCATTTCGATCAGGACTACATAACAGCCTTAGAATACGGTTTGCCACCCACAGCTGGTGAAGGCCTCGGTATTGATCGCTTAGTCATGTTACTGACGAATGCTCCCTCAATTCGTGACGTTTTGTTGTTCCCATTGATGCGGCATCAATAAGATCGGTTTATAACAATGACCAGTCGATGTGAGGGGCGGCTATGAATCAACAAGGGAAATTACAAGCTTCGTGGCAGACCCTGCTTGGAGATCAGTTTGAGTTGCCGTACATGCAGGCGTTACGCAGTTTTTTGCTGGAAGAAAAGCGTTTAGGCAAGCAAGTATACCCGCCGGGTGAGCAAATGTTTGCCGCCCTAAATGCTGTTGCGGTAGAAAAAGTTCGAGTTGTCATTATCGGCCAAGATCCCTATCACGGCCCAGGGCAAGCCCATGGTTTAAGCTTTTCGGTACCATCCGGATTACCGATACCGCCTTCGTTACGCAATATCTTTAAAGAAATAGACGATGACCTGCGCCTACCCGAACCATTACAGGCAAATTGTGGCGACCTTTTCGCTTGGGCTGAGCAGGGGGTGCTGTTACTTAACAGTGTGCTTAGCGTCGAACATGCCCAAGCCGCTGCACATCAAGGCAGAGGTTGGGAACAGTTCACTGACGTGCTTGTCAGTAGGTTAGCAGAACAACGACAGGGGTTAGTGTTTCTGCTTTGGGGTAGTTATGCCCAGAAGAAGGGCCGGCTTGTAGATAACCGCAGACACCATTTGCTGTTAGCACCGCACCCTTCGCCCTTATCTGCTTACCGTGGTTTTTTTGGCTGCAAACATTTTTCTCAAACCAACAAAATACTGGCCGCTCAAGGCTTGCCGATTATAGATTGGTCGCAAAGCAAACCTTGCGACTAGCGTAAAAATAACCTTTAAGTGAATTAGCTATGACAGCAAATACAGAAATTGATCTTAATCTAACAGTAGATCAAGTGATTATTAGCGAACACAAAACCTCTGGTGCCAAGCTCATCGGGCATGCTCACCTAAATATGCCCAGCAGTCTAAATGCCCTGACGCTAGACGCAGTGCGAGTGTTGTTTGCGGCTATTTCCCAATGGTCGGAAAGAGGGGATATTGCTGGCGTTTTGATCACCGGGGAGGGCGAAAAAGCTTTTTGCGCCGGTGGCGATGTACAAGCCCTATATCGAGCGGCAGTAAGCAATCGACAGGCTGGTGGGTTAGTGGATCTGTATCCCTTTGAATTTTTTGCTGAAGAATATCGCTTAGATTATTTGTTACACACGTTCAATAAACCGGTTATTACCTTGGGTCACGGCATAGTAATGGGCGGCGGTTACG
>Ga0209192_10000387_pt1 | contig 45735 bp, 48 predicted proteins | sample ArcticOcean_MG_C_11_FD_187433 | JGI IMG/M metagenome (GOLD analysis project Ga0209192, IMG submission 187433) | Marine microbial communities from western Arctic Ocean - ArcticOcean_MG_CB2_154 (SPAdes) (version 2) | ecosystem: Environmental > Aquatic > Marine > Oceanic | place: Arctic Ocean... | reverse complement strand
AACCTATGCAGGTAATAGTGCAACCGGTTTTGGAGACTAACTAAAGCGACCCTTTTGGGCCAGATAAGGGATTCTTTTACAAAATACCCCAATGGAGAAAAGCTCTAATGGAGAAAAGCTCTAATGAAAAAGTTCTAATGAAGAGACCTTAATGAAAAAGCTCTAATGAAAAGACCTTTATAAAAAAGTTCACCAGATCAGAGTGTTTATAGAAAAGTACAGTTCAAGAAAACACGCGCTCTAGAAAGGGCCGAAAACTAGAAAGGGCCGAAAAAGCCTAGCAAAAGCCCCGCTTATTTAAATACCAGCTTATTTAAAGGCCAGCTTAGTTAAAGGCCCTTCGGGTGCAGGGGCCTTCTATCAAGGGCTTGTTTAAACAAGGGTTTGTGTAAACAAGGGCCTGTTTAAAGTAAGAATTTTTAGCAACAAGCTTCTTCGAATTAGTATCTTTTCGAAGCAAAACCCTTTCCAAGAAAAACTTAGGGAGTTTAGGTTTGACCAGTAAAAGTGCGCTGCGACTTTGTGAGCTTCTGGCGAGTTGGCCTCGTCAGGCCATTCATAGTTGGCTTTTCTCTGTGAGTTCTCCGCAACAACGGTTGGCATCTAAGGAGTGTCCTCCAGCAATACAAAAACGCCGCAAAAAGTTAGCAGGGTTTGAATCAGAAGCTTGGTCGGAGAAGACGCAAATTTTTTCTATATTGGATGATGAGTTTCCACCGCTGCTAAAAATGATTCCGGACCCGCCACTGGTACTCTTTTGTCTAGGCGATATTAGCGTCTTGGCACAGCGCACAATTGCCATTGTCGGTGCGCGTAAATGCACAACCGTGGGTAAGTTAGTCGCAGAAAAATTGGCTGAGGACTTAGCGCAACATGGAATTTGTACCATTAGCGGTCTTGCCTATGGCATCGATGCAGCTGCCCATAAAGGGGCGCTTTCCCAAACTAAAGGTTGTACAGCGGCTTTTCTTGGCGCCGGCCTAGGCCATATTTATCCTCGCCAGAACAAACACCTTGGACAAAAAATCATTGCTGAGGGCGGCGCATTGCTCAGCGAGTATCCGCACAAAATAGAACCTCGCCCCTACCAATTTCCCGAAAGAAACCGGCTCATCAGTGGCTCTGCGTGGGCCACCATTATGGTGGAGGCTGGAGAGCAAAGTGGTTCTCTTATTACAGCTCGTATGGCCCTAGAACAAGGCCGCGAAGTTTTTGCTGTACCAGGCTCTCCTCTGAGTGCGGTGAGTAAGGGTTGTCACAGAATGATTCGGCAAGGGGCTGGGCTGGTCACTGACGCCAGGGAAGTTATAGAGGAAATGGGCTGGTCTAATTGGGTGAATGCCAACGCCGGCGTTGATGCTTCACCACTAGCCAGTAACGCCCAGGTTGCGACGGCTGCCGCGCATGAGTCCAACGCCAGACCTCCACAAGACGCTGGTGCAACGGATAAAAGCGCCGAACACCGAGAAACTCAGCTCAGTGCGGTAGGTCAGCGCGTACTTAATATTTTGAGTCCATACGGTATGAGTTTGGATGAAATTTCACTCGTTTGTAGTGACAACCCCCAAAGTATTAGCCAGAGCCTAGTGGAATTACAGCTTGCGGGGTTTGTTCGGCAGGGCTTAGGCGGGTATATTCGCGTTTCATAATTTTTAGGATAAACGTCATGACTTGGGTTGCAGTTTTAATGGGTTCTGAATCAGATTGGCCGGTCATGCAGGCGACAACCTCGATGTTGGATAGCTTGGGTATCAAATTTGAAGTGCGCGTAACCAGCGCCCACCGTACTCCTCAAGGTACGGCAGATTACGTTGCAGACGCTGAAGCACGTGGCTGTAGAGTCTTCATATGTGCAGCTGGAATGGCCGCGCACCTAGCCGGTGCAGTAGCCGCCCATACCCAACGCCCCGTTATCGGCGTGCCTATTGATAGCGGACCACTGCAGGGTTTCGACGCACTGTTGTCAACAGTACAGATGCCAGGCGGCATACCTGTTGCCACGGTAGCCGTTGGTAAAGCCGGTGCGAAGAATGCCGCTTACTTGGCAGCCCAAATGTTGGCCATTGCAAACGATGACTTGCACCAGGTGGTCGTTGCAGATCGAAATGCCAATAGAGAAAAAGTTGAAGCACAAAATGCCTCAGTGCAGAAATCTCTTAACTCTTGAGTGATGTCTTGGCTGCCGTCGACGTTTTGCAGCGTGGCGGTATCTTGGCTCATGCCACAGAAGGAGTCTGGGGCCTAGCCTGTGATCCTTTGAATTTTGCTGCGGTGCAGGGAATTCTCAAGATCAAAGCGCGCTCTGAAGATAAGGGCTTGTTACTTTTAGGTGCTTCGTCGGAATTTTTTGCCGACCAATTGTCAGCACTTAATGCCACCGACCGGCAAACTATAGAAGATAGCTGGCCTGGTCACGTTACGTGGATTTTACCGGACACCGAATACCCTGCTTGGGTCAGCGGTGGTCGCACCACCGTAGCTTGTCGTGTGCCCGACCATGAACAGGCTAGAGCGATAACGGCAAACATGGGCCGTCCTATAGCTTCTACCTCGCTTAATTTGGCGGGTAAACCGCCACTGAAAACCTATGCCGAAGCCTTTGCCCAGTTTGCGCACATCGTCGATATGGTCCTACCTGGGCAAATCGGCAAAGCAACCGGCCCTAGCAAAATATTGCAACTTCAAGGTTCAGACACGCAAAGTCTGCGGTGACCTACTTGGGTTAGGCCGTTGCAACAATTGAAGCTGAGGTTTGGCGTGATATCCCGCTCCAACATTGAGATTGTTAGAGGGTTAAGGGAACTGATGAGATTCTGCCAGTGGAAAATTAAGGGTATTGGTCGCGGTAGAGCAATTTAGAGCTTCGGGAAAATGCACATGGATGTAAATCTTATCACTCGTGTTTGTGACACTTATGCATATCATGGCCAATTAGGCCTTGATCGGTTGGGTCTGTCACATTGCTCCGCTGTTGTCGATTACGATAACCCTAACGTCTGGTCGTCAAACAAAGTGTATGCGGTTGCTGCAAGTCTACCGCAACAGGTAGAGAAACTTTTCCGCGAACTCGATGAAGTGTTTCAACACACAAACTACCTGCACTTTATGATGGACCCCCGCACCCCCAATTCATTTGCTGCGGAATTGGTGATTAGAGACTTTGTTGAACTGCAAGCGACCCTACAGATGGTGCGCGTTAGCCCTGCTAAGTTGTCATTGCGACAAGATCTCGAAATTGTGCCGGTGCTTAGACAAGCCGAGTGGGATTTACTTTTGCAATTAGTGTTCTCGGACCATGCGGAGGGTGCGCGCACTCAAGGTGCGTTGTCCACGGCGGTATCCACTGGCATCGTCTCCGGCTATAAGGCCAAGGCGCCTAGCTGTCAGTTTTTCTTAGGCTATCATGATGCTCAAGCTGTAGCGTACGGATCAGGTACTGTGAGCGATAATGGCATGGGTATGGTGGAAGATCTTTTCACCTTGCCAGCACATCGGGGCCAAGGCATTGCCTCGAGTATTATTGAGCACTGTATTGCTTATTGCAGCAACCTTGGCGCCAAGGATTTTCTTATTGGCAGTCATGTTAGCGAGGCGCCGAAAAAGCTTTACCATAGACTTGGATTTCAACCGGTGTGCGTGACTCGGGAATATTTCAGAGACTGTAAGTAACGCAGAGACCGGGATTTACCGAAGGCTTTAAATTCCATCAAAGAGGAAAGCAGTATATGGATCGCTATTGTGTCATCGGCAATCCGATTGAACATTCCTTGTCGCCACAAATTCATCAAGAGTTTGCAGCGCAGACAGGAGAGCCCCTGAGTTACGAAAAAGTAAAAGTTGAGTTAACGGATTTTGCCGCTTTTCTCAAAAATTTTGTCAGCAGCGGCGGCAAAGGTTTGAATATAACGGTGCCCTTTAAGATTGACGCATTCAACAGCGCAACGCATCTCCATGAGCTGGCCAGTATGGCTAATGCGGTCAATACACTCGCCATAGAAGGCACGAACATTACCGGGTTCAATACAGATGGCATAGGCTTTGTCCGTGATTTAACTCAACGCCACGGTTTTCAACTGGCAAGTAAGAGAGTCCTGATTTTGGGGGCGGGTGGTGCGAGTCGAGGTATCATCGAACCTCTTCTCGATGCAAACCCTGCTCAGGTGACCATTGCCAACCGTACCTTTGCCAACGCTCAAGCCTTATGTGAATTATTTTCGGGTCGGCATGGTTATGAGCGCCTAGGCTGTGTAGATCTTTCAGTGCTGGCTGAAAGTGGCGGCGAGCCTTATGATTTAGTGGTGAACAGCACTTCACTTGGACTGTCTTCAGAATCAATTCTGCTGCCCAGTACCTTGGTCAATGGGTCGTTTTGTTATGACATGAGTTATGGTGATAAAGCAGCATTTGCGCGCTGGGCTAATGCCCAAGGCGCAACCACCAGTGTAGATGGATTGGGGATGCTGGTGGAGCAGGCTGCTGAAAGTTTTAATATTTGGCGTGGTGTTATGCCCAGTACCGACAAAATATACCAAAGTTTAAGAAAGCGATTAGGAGCTCAGGTTTGAAAACGACAAAACGCTTTATTTCTGGTGCGGTTTGCCCGGAGTGTCGAGAGTTAGATCGGACAGTGCTCGAATCTGTGCCATCCGAGTCCTCAAGTAATCCCAGTGAAGGCGGCAGTGATCAAGTGCAGCGCCGTTGTGTGAGTTGTGGCTTTACCGAAATCATGGAGTCGGAAGCGCCACCAAATGGCGTGGTGTTGCCAAGAGCAAGATTTGAGCGAAATAGAGTGCCAGATGCGGCGCCTCAAGTGGTTCGCCTAATGGACCCGAATGCACCGAAGGGTTGAACTGAGTGAACAAGCTATTACTCGGATCTTATGCATTTCATGGGCTTACATAGCTTTTGTCTAAGAACTTTTAGCTTGTTATACCCATCAAAAATCAAACTTCGAGTTGCTCTAAGGCATTGAATTGCTATAATCTCGCCCCGCTTGTGGGACTTGCTCCTCATAGAGCAGCAGTATTACGCCCTAGCATCGTACTAGAACCGTCAAAATGCTTAGTAATTTGCGGTCTTCTGCGCCCCGAATGGTTCACCGTCTATTTGACGGATGAGGTCAGTAGGTAACTGTTGTAACTAGAAGAACCGCAATACCTAGCCGAAAAAATTGTCAAAATAAGCCTGCTTGTTGTGGCTTATGGCTTCGACCGATTTGGTCAGCTGAGTAAGCAGTGCGGCGATGGAGCCGCCTGAAAATAGTTTGGGTGTTTGGGTTATCCAGCCCGCTCAGCGAAGAAGCCGCGCAAGGCATAAAGAATAATTTTGTAGAATTATTCAGCGACACAATATCTGAGCTTACGTCAAAGAAGTTGCAGAAGGCATAGAGCCTGTAAATAGATTAATAGATATTTGTCGGTTGTTTAAGGTGTTCAGCACCTTGAAAACGGACAGGGTATCGAGTACGTACTTTAGAATTAGAACTGAAAGTGAGACAGAGCAGAATGAAAAAGCAGATTTTGCAGACGCTAGCCGGCGCCTTGGCGTTTTTGGCTTCAGGTGTAGCCTTAGCGGATGAGTTGAATATGCGCGTTGGCGTAACAGACATCAGCCGCCAAGTGTATGACCTACATATGACGATTTTTTATATCTGTGTGGCCATTGGCGTGGTCGTCTTTGGTGTGCTCTTCTGGTCTGTTTTTCGGCACCGCAAGTCTTTAGGCGCTGTTCCTGCGACATTCCACGAAAGCACAAAAATGGAATTGGCTTGGACTATTGTTCCTACTTTGATCCTTATCGTGATGGCTGTTCCTGCAACTAAGGTTCTAGTGGCTATGTACGATACCGGTGGCGAAGACATGAACATTGAAGTTCGTGGTTATCAATGGAAGTGGCAATATAAGTATCTTGACGAAGACTATAATAATTCATTCTCTTTCTTCTCAAACTTGGCGACGCCTAAGGCCCAAATCGTAAACCGTTCTGCGAAAACTGAGAACTATCTATTAGAGGTAGACGAACACTTACGAATTCCGATTAATCGCAAAGTACGCTTTTTGGTCACCTCCGAAGACGTTATCCACGCTTGGTGGGTGCCCGATTTCGGTATTAAGCGCGACGCCGTACCAGGAATGCTTAATGAGCTTTGGGCTATTGTCGAAACGCCCGGAATATATCGCGGACAATGCACTGAGCTATGCGGTAAAGACCACGGCTTTATGCCCATTGTTGTTGAAGCTATGCCTGAAGCAGAATTCGACGCCTGGTATGCAACCAAAGTTTCTTCGGAAGTTGTGCGCCAAGAAAGTATGACAAAGACCTTTACCCACGATGAACTGATGGTTCAAGGCGAAGGCATATACGGTACTTATTGCTCTTCCTGCCACATGGCGAACGGCGAAGGTGTACCTCCGGTATTTCCAGCCATCGCAGGTTCTGCCGTTGCAATGGGTCCTCGCGACGATCACTTGAGCTTAGTGATTAACGGAGTATCAGGCAGCGCAATGCAAGCGTTCGGCAAGCAGCTAGATCCAGTTCAGTTAGCGTCGGTAGTTCATTACCAGCGACACGCATTCGGTAACGATGCTGGGGATATTTCCCAGCCTCAAGACGTCATTAATCTATCTAACGGTCAGTAAGGAATAGGCATGAGCGAAGTTATTCACGCAGATCATCACGACGACCACGCACACGGCCCAGCTAAGGGATTTTTGCGTTGGCTATATACCACCAACCACAAAGACATTGGTACGCTATATCTATGGTTTAGTTTTACTATGTTTTTGATCGGTGGCGTTATGGCTTTGGTTATTCGTACCGAGCTGTTTCAACCCGGTCTACAATTTATAGAGCCAGAATTTTTCAATCAGATGACCACTAACCATGGTTTGATCATGGTCTTCGGTGCGATTATGCCAGCCTTTGTAGGTTTGGCTAACTGGTTGATTCCCATGCAAGTGGGCGCACCTGATATGGCGCTACCTAGAATGAACAACCTATCATTCTGGATCTTGCCTTTTGCTTTCAGCATGATGATTTCTACATTGTTTATGGAAGGCGGCGGCCCTAACTTTGGCTGGACTTTCTATGCACCGCTGTCTACAACTTACGCGCCAGATTCAGTAACTTACTTTATCTTTGCCGTTCACCTGATGGGCGCATCGTCCATCATGGGCAGCATTAACATCATTGCTACCATTTTGAACATGCGTGCACCTGGCATGACCCTGATGAAAATGCCAATGTTCGTATGGACTTGGTTGATTACCGCATACCTATTGATTGCTGTAATGCCTGTATTGGCTGGTGCAGTGACCATGATGCTATTCGACATCCACTTCAACACTAGCTTCTTTAATGCAGCAGGTGGTGGTGACCCAGTAATGTTCCAGCATATTTTCTGGTTCTTTGGCCACCCTGAAGTTTACATCATGATTTTGCCGGCATTTGGTATTGTCTCGCACATCATCCCAACCTTTGCACGTAAGCAATTGTTCGGCTACACCTCTATGGTGTATGCGGTTGCTTCAATTGCCTTCTTGTCTTTCATCGTTTGGGCACACCACATGTTTACCGTGGGCATGCCATTAGCTGGCCAGTTGTTCTTTATGTACAGCACCATGCTTATCGCAGTACCTACTGGCGTGAAAGTGTTTAACTGGATTTCCACAATGTGGCGTGGCTCCATGACATTTGAAACACCAATGTTATTTGCCATTGCATTCGTTGTGCTATTCACCATTGGTGGCTTGTCCGGTTTGATGTTGGCGATCACGCCTGCTGACTACCAGTACCACGATACATACTTTGTGGTTGCGCACTTTCACTACGTACTTGTACCTGGTGCTTTGTTCTCAATCATTGCGGCCGTCTATTTCTGGATCCCAAAGTGGACCGGCAAAATGTACGACGAATCTTTAGGCAAGCTGCATTTCTGGTTGTCGTTTATTGGCGTTAACGTAACTTTCTTCCCGCAGCATTTCTCAGGTCTAGCAGGTATGCCTCGTCGTATTCCTGATTACGCCCTACAGTTTGCAGACTTCAATATGATCTCGAGCATTGGTGCGTTTATCTTCGGATTTTCTCAAGTGTTCTTCCTCTACGTTTTGATCAAAACAATACGTAGTGGCGCGCCTGCTGCAGGCCGTTCTTGGGAAGGCGCGAAGGGCTTAGAGTGGACCTTACCATCGCCGGCTCCATACCACAGTTTCACTTATCCACCAGAAGTGAAAAATGAAGAGGTACACGGCTAGTCAATTACTGACAAGAGAAATAACTGACATATGACTGTAAAAACAGAACAACAGAACGAGATTCGACGAACCGTAAAGAAGTTGGCACTTGTCGTAGTAGGCATGTGCTTCTTCGTTGCAGCATTGGTGCCGTTGTACGATTTGTTTTGCGAAGTTACAGGGCTCAACGGTAAAACGGGTGGGCCATATGTATTTGACGAAGCTAAGACCAGTCCCGATACATCGCGTTTAGTTAAGGTAAATTTTCTTACCAATACTAACCAGGGTATGTCTTGGGATTTTTGGCCAGAAAAGGGTGCTGTGAGGGTACATCCTGGTGCGGCCAATACGGTGAGCTTCTATGTGAAGAATACGACTGGGCGGCCTATGATCGCCCAAGCGATTCCCTCGTTGGTGCCATCATCAGCGGCGGAATATTTTCACAAAACCGAATGTTTTTGCTTTGAACAGCAGCTTTTGCAACCCGGAGAAGAGTTGGAAATGCCAATGCGGTTCATCGTCGACCGAGGCTTACCCAGAAATGTTCAGACCATAAATTTGAGCTACGCGCTCTTTGATGTGACTGAACGCATTGGATTGCCTGCAGATGTGCAAAATTCAGACCCCGCTAGCCCAATTGCCGGCGGATAACGACATAATTTTAGTGGAGGAGATAAATGAGTAGCTCAACCGAGGTCGACAACTCGACATACTACGTACCCGAACAAGGTTGGTACCCAGTATTTTTGGCTTTTGGCCTAATGCTCTTGGTTACTGGCCTTGCTGGTTTCCTGAACGATATGAAGAACGGTATTTCTGGGGATTGGACCCAAAGTATCATTGGTCTTGTAGTGGTGAGCTTCGTACTTTATAGCTGGTTCGCGAAAGTTATTGATGAAAATGCTGCTGGCATGAACAACGCGACTTTGAAGAAAAGTTACGTCTGGGGCATGGGCTGGTTTATCTTCTCTGAAGTTATGTTTTTTGCTGCGTTTTTTGGCGCACTGTTTTACGTTCGTTCCTTTGTAGTGCCGTGGTTAGGTGGTGAAGGTGACAAGGGCGTTATCGGCGACTATTTATGGCCAGCATTTGAGTCCACTTGGCCGGTAGTAGCAAACCCAAACCCTGAGATTTTTGTTAATCCGGGCGAGAGTATGGCTTCTCCTGGTGTAATGAATTGGGGCGCATATCTGCCTTTCTACAACACGGTTATTCTATTAACTTCAAGTGTCACCATTCACTTCGCCCATGACGCTATTAAGTCTCAAGCACGCAATAAGCTGATTGGCTGGTTAGCTGTTACTGTGATTTTGGGTATTATCTTTTTGATTCTTCAAGTTGAAGAGTACATTCACGCATACAGTGCGTTGGGATTGACATTAGATAGCGGGATTTACGGATCTACCTTCTTTATCCTGACGGGATTTCACGGTTTCCACGTTACTATGGGCACCTTCATTATTTTCGTGCAGCTAATCAGAGCGATCAAAGGGCATTTTTCTGCCGACGATTGTTTTGGTTTTGAATCCGCTAGCTGGTATTGGCACTTTGTCGATGTGGTGTGGGTTGGATTGTTTATCTTCGTGTACGTCGTTTAAAAAGACGTTTTAGCGCGGCGGCTAGTGAACTCTAGCCGAATCTGCGTCGAAGAGTTTGGACAAAAAAAGGGCTCTTAATGAGCCCTTTTTGTTTGCAAAATTTAGCCAACAAACTTTCCAGACGAATGGCGTGTTAGCCGGCCATGTCAGTTATTCGCTCTGCTCAACAGCCCCATGCCATGGCGCGTTGAGGCCCATGCGCAGTTCGCCAGTATAAAAGCCATAACCTATGGTTAAAACTAATAACGTAGCGAAGGTAACTCGGACACCCAATGCATAGAACAGCCGCCGACTGTCTGGTTTATCGGTGTCTTTGAACAGAAATACCAGACCGCTGCCTAGGCTGACGATCACGCATACAAGTAATACAACAATAATGATTTTGAGCACTGTTACACTTCTCTTGGTTAGGACTTTAGTCTAAAGCATATGCATGCAGGCGTTAAGCAATGAAAGGATTTTCACCAGGTTGGCGTATGAGTATCTTTACTCTCCTACTGACGCCACTATTATTATTATTGGGTAATTGGCAAGTAGACCGAGGTGCCGAAAAGCGTGCGTTGGAAACACAATATTTAGCGCAGTTGGCGGGTTTGCCAGCGCCACCAGACGCAGCTTCGCTAGCAATACCTTTTCAAACTATTCGCCTGACGGGTCGCTACCAGCCAAACTATTTTTTGCTGGATAATCAGATTAATAATGGGCAGGTGGGTTATTGGGTTATCCAGGTTTTTCTCGATGAGTTAAATGGACGATTTCTGCTTAACCGAGGTTTCATTGCTGGGAGTACCGATCGCGGCGTAAGTCCCTCGGTGACTGTTCCAGAGGGTAGGCTTTCCCTCGTTGCAACGGTTTGGCCGGATTTAGGCCTGATCCCTATCCTGGTTGACTCAGCATGGTCAGAAGGGTGGCCAAAACAAGTTCAACGTTTGGAAATAGACCGCATGGCCAAATTAGCGGATGCTTATCCAGTTGAATTACGGTTAGAAGCCGGGCAACCCGGGGTTTTGGTTGCTGCGCCCTTTGCCCAAGGTTTTAGTGATGCCAAGCACAAGGGCTACGCGCTTACTTGGTTTGGTTTGAGTATCACCCTGCTTCTGGGGTTTGTTTTGTTTGGCTTTAAACGCTCCTAGCTGGATTGGTCCAAGGCGTCGAATTTTGATACACATGTTTCCAAGTAACTATTTTTGAATAGGGTTTAATTATGCAAGACGGAGCTTCTGAAACGCGGTCTAGTGGTCGTCGTCAACTCACGCTTATTATCATTACGGCTGTCTTGTCACTTGGCGGGTCTTATTTGCTGTTTTTCGCCGCCCAGAATAGCTCTGGCTGGGGCACAACAAACAATGGCGCTTTCGTAAACCCGCCGTTAAACATTGTAGATTTGGGTTGGCAGGACGAGAAGGGTATAAAAGTCACTACGTCCGGCGACTGGTGGCTGTGGACGGTGACCAAAGATTGTGCAGAGGATTGCGCTAAGGCATTGAAAAACCTACAAGCCACCCATATCTTACTGAACAGAGAAGCAAAGCGAGTACGCCGGGCTTTTTCTAATAACTCGGGTAACTATCTACCCGAAGACCAGCCAGATCTAAAAATTGTCAACACTGTAAACCAGCCAGTACCCGATGGAATCTATATAATTGATCCCAATGGTAATTTGGTTTTTCACTATGCAATTGTGACTAATCCGAAAGACATATTGCAGGACCTTAAACGACTACTAAAGGTATCTCAAATTGGTTAATTCCCGACTCAGAAAACTCGCAGGCTTTGGCGTTATTTGGGCACTCTTGGTTGTGTCAGTTGGTGCTTACACCCGTCTGGCTGACGCTGGCCTGGGCTGCCCAGACTGGCCAGGTTGCTATGGATTCCTTACAGTTCCAGAGGAAGCCGCAACGATAACGACAGCCGAAGCGCGTTTTCCTGATGCACCGGTAGAAATAGAAAAAGCTTGGTGGGAAATGGGCCATAGGTACATTGCCGGGTTCCTCCTACTCATTGTCTTTACTATGCTGGTATTGACCTGGCGAAACGTAAAAGAGCATACGCCGACGAAAATGGTGTCCGCATTGATGGTGCTGATTCTATGTCAGGCGGCGTTCGGTGCTTGGACGGTAACATTGAAGCTTTGGCCACAGGTGGTTACCGCGCATTTACTTGGCGGCTTCGCTACATTAAGTTTAATTTGGCTAATTTACCTGCGACAGGGCGGCCTGTCGTCCTTGGTAAGCGATTTACCTGCGCCTAACTTGCATACCAATATCGCCTTTGTCGCCGTAGTGTTGCAAATCATGTTGGGTGGTTGGGTGTCTTCCAATTATGCTGCCTTAGCCTGTTATGATTTTCCAAGCTGTGACGGTAGTTATACCCCTGCAATGGATTTAGCTCAGGGCTTCGATTTGTTCCAGGCCGCTGGACCTAGTTATCTTGGTGGCTTGATGGACAGCGAGGCTCGCGCCGCCATTCATTGGGTGCATCGTATTGGCGCCATATTTGTACTCTTCATTGTTGGGTCATTGGTGTATCGACTTTTATTTACTAAGCCTTTGTTGGCGTATTTAATGGGCGGCTTGCTTTTGCTCCAGATAGCTCTGGGCATACTTAATGTTGTCTGGGTACTGCCTTTACTTAATGCTACTGCTCACAACGCCGTTGGAGCCCTGTTACTATTGTCTCTAGTTACAGTAAACTTCGCGCCCAGATTGCGCTTCGTATGAATCGCTACTTTATTACCCATGTAAGTTATTTAAATGTCTGAAGTTATTGTTAGCGCCACTTGGCGTGACTTTTTGGAAATGTGTAAGCCCCGTGTGGTCTTACTCATGCTCATATGTTCTGTCGCTGGAATGTTCCTCGCAACCTCCTCTAGTGTGCCTTTAGATATTCTAATTTACGGCAATATTGGTATTGCCTTGGTGGCAGGTTCCGCCGCAGTGGTTAATCACATTGCTGATGCGCATATTGACGCGCGAATGGCGCGAACTCAGAGTCGGCCAGTCGCCACTGGAAGAGTGTCAAACCGCGAAGCGATCATTTTTTCTGCTGTCACCGGCATACTCGGCTTCGCAATGCTTTGGTTCTTAATCAACCCTTTAACCGCATGGCTGAACCTAGCTTCCTGGGTTGGCTATGGGCTTATTTATACGTTCTTTTTGAAAAGAGCGACGCCACAGAATATTGTCATTGGCGGACTCTTTGGCGCAGCACCACCGTTATTCGGCTGGACTGCGGTGACCAATAGTATTGACCCCGGTGGTTTGCTCTTGGTACTGATTATTTTTGTTTGGACGCCACCGCATTTTTGGGCATTAGCTCTTGAGCGTAAGGACGAATATGCCGAGGTAGGCATGCCCATGTTGCCGGTTACTCATGGTGAGGCGTATACCCGGTTGCATATTCTGCTGTATACAATTTTGCTAGTGCTTTGCACAATTTTGCCCTACCTGATTGGTATGTCTGGGCTGCTATATCTTGCTGGTGCTTTAGCATTGGGCGGTGGCTTTTTGTTTTGGGCAATTGTTTTAATGCGAAACAATAACCCCCGAGCGCCGATGGAAACCTTTCGTTACTCCATCGTATATTTGGGTGCGCTATTTTTGATTCTATTGCTAGATCACTATTTACTGGTGCAAGGCATAGATATTGCCCCTATGGAACTTCAACGAGTAATGGTCTGAAAAATGCAAAGTATTAGGTCTACGGTCGGTTTGTGTTTGGTCTTCATCACTATTGTCTTGGTGATGTTCGTATTAAGTAAATTTAAAACGCCGGAACTTTCCCCTGATGAAATGCGTGCGCAGGGTGTATTTATTCTTCCCACCCCCAGAGATATTGGTCCATTTGAATTAATTGATCACACTGGCGCAGAGTTTAATCGCCAGAGTCTTGAAGGGCATTGGAGCTTTATATTCTTTGGCTTCACTAATTGCCCGGATGTATGCCCAACCTCACTATCGGTTCTCGGGCAGGTTGAGAATCAGCTAAAAAGACAAGATCCTGAGCTTGCTCAGAATTTCAAAGTCCGCCTGGTTTCGGTGGATCCTGACGCGGATACACTCGAGCGCTTGGGCCAATATGTAGGTGCATTCTCACCCAACTTTTTGGGCGTTAGAGGTGCAAGGGAAGACTTGGTTAGGTTCACGGATCAGGTGAACGTCGCCTTTGCCAAGGTGCCATTGCGTTCACCTGTAGCCGGCTCTGATGAGCAATCTTACACCGTAGATCATACCGGCAATATTGTGATCATTAACCCGCGGGGCCATTACCATGGTTTCATAAAGTTGCCACACAACTCAGAGACCATTAGGCTTAGTTATCAAACATTAGAAGCTCAATTTTAGGAATTTTATGCAATCGCGGCCCCAGCCTGTTGCGACTGACTCAGTTACGGTTGATCGCACTGCTTTAGACAATGCTCTTGAAGCCCTGATGCTGCGCTATAAAAGTGTCCGTCGTAGGTCTGTGGATTTATGTAAGCCCTTGCAGATAGAAGACTTTGGCGTGCAGCCAATGGCGGACGCCAGCCCGCCGAAGTGGCATCTTGCCCATATCACCTGGTTTTTCGAAACATTTCTTTTACAAAAGTACGCGTCCAACTATTCGCCTTATCATCCAGCCTTCGAGCACCTTTTTAATTCTTATTACAACGGTGTGGGCGACCCTTTTCCGCGTTTAAGAAGAGGCAGCCTGTCGCGGCCAACTGTCGTAGAAATTTACACCTATAGAGACAGCGTCGACGAGGCCTTATTAACTTTTGTAAGTGACGGTAAGTTCACCGATCAAGCGGCATCTGAGATTGTGCAACTTTTGGAGCTTGGGCTGCAGCACGAACAACAGCATCAAGAACTGCTGTTAACGGATATCAAATATAACTTGGGTAATAATCCTTTGTTCCCCAGCTATCATGAATCCTCAATCGTACTTTCCATGGACTCACCAGGGCCGCTAAAGAAGGTTTCTTTTAGCGAACACGACCCTGGTTTAGTGGATATTGGAGCAGTATCTGGCTTCGCTTTCGATAACGAATATCCCAGACATAAGAGCTTCATTGGTCCATTTGGTATAGCAAATCGACCTGTCAGCAATGGTGAGTATTTACAATTTATTCATGATGGCGGCTATCAGCGGGCAGATTTATGGCTTGCGCAAGGTTGGGTGGCCCTGCAAGAAAGGCGAGCCCTCCAGCCGCTTTATTGGTACCAGATAGGCTCTGGAAGTTGGTCTGAGTATCGAATGGATGGTTTACACCCTCTGCAGTTAGATGCTCCGGTAGTTCACATTAACGGTTTCGAAGCCATGGCCTATGCATGTTGGGCGGGTGCTCGCCTGCCGAGCGAATTCGAATGGGAGTGGGCGGCGGCGAAACAACCACAAAGCGGCAATTTTGCTGACTCAAATCGTTTTCACCCAATGATCAATGATGGTTCAAGTGAGCAATTCTTTGGTGATGTATGGGAGTGGACATCAAGCGCATATGGCCCCTATCCAGGCTACAAAACCCTCGAGGGCGTGCTGGGCGAATATAATGGTAAGTTCATGAGCAGCCAGTTGGTTTTACGCGGTGGCTCTTGCGTCACAGATTCAACACACATTCGTGCCAGTTATCGAAACTTTTTTTATCCCGGAGACAGTTGGCAGTTTTCTGGGATACGTTTAGCGGTGGATTTATGACGGACAGTAGCTCTTTAACTGACGAGCAGTTTGCATTCTTGGATTTAAAGCCAGATCTAGAAGTGGTATTGCGTGAAGTGCACCAGGGTTTGAGCTTAGCGGCAAAGGCGATTTCGCCTAAATTCTTTTATGACGAACGTGGCTCAGAATTGTTTGATGCCATCACTGAGCTGCCCGAATACTATGTGACGCGCACTGAAATGGCCCTGTTTGATGCGCATATGGCAGAAATATCTGCTTGCCTAGAAGAAAATATTTGCGTCATTGAATATGGTAGCGGGTCGACGAAAAAGATCAGGCGTTTGCTCGAAGTTTTACAACCCCAAGCCTATGTGCCGGTTGATATATCTGGCGACTATTTGCTCAGCAATGCTGAAGTTTTGTTAAGCGACTTCCCCGCATTAAAGATTTTTCCAGTTTGCGCGGATATTACCCAAAGCTTTGACCTACCTTCTCAAGTCGAAGCGCTGAGACCTCTTGGATTTTATCCCGGCTCCAGTATCGGTAATTTTGAGCCAACTGATGCGGTAGAATTTCTCCGTAGAGTTCATGTAACCCTGGGTACCGGCGGATACTTTTTGGTCGGTGTGGACGCGAAAAAAGACGTTAGTATTTTAGAAGCCGCCTATGATGACGCGGCGGGCGTAACCGCGCAATTTAATCTGAATACCTTAGTCCATTTGAATGAAAGGCTTGGTGCTGATTTTGATTTAGACAATTTTGAACATTTTTCTCGCTACAACTCGGAGCTAGGGTGTATACAGATGTTCCTCAAGAGCACTGTACCCCAGCAGGTGAATCTGGCCGGAAAAGTAATTTCGTTTGCCGAAGGTGAGCTTTTACATACGGAAAACTCTTTCAAATACACCAAGCAAGAGTTCATTACTCTTGCTCAATCTGCCCAATTCGAATGTCTGAAGAGCTGGCAGGATAGTAAGCAGTGGTTTTCACTTTTCTTGTTGCGTGCTTGTTAAGAGGTAGCGAGCTTTGAGGTGAATTTGGGCTAGCACTCGGGCTAATCAAATTCCCATAACACCCAACTGGCGACTAAACTGTCTACTCGTTCCAAGTCACCATTACCCTTGGTCGCATCAGTTGGCACAAGGTAATAGGGTTTGCCACGATTAGGTACAATGCGCATATATCTGAGCTGGCCATTCTGTCTAAATTCGTAAACCATGCGATTTTCTTCCGCCACAATTACTATGTCTGGGCCTCGATTTGTTTCAGCGCTGGCGGCACCAGGCAGCAACATTAGGCTGGCAAAAACCATCCCAGCTAACGCAAAATATGGACTCAGCCATTTTGTCGCAGACACTGTGCCCAAAGCCCACAGCTCGGACCATTTAGCAAAATTTTTGCCAGTGTATCGGGCGGATTTTTCGGCGAAGAAATTGCCTGTTCTTTTTTGCTCAAGCACAGGTAAAGTGCATCTGCTCATTGTCTAATTCTCTACAAATTATAGGAACGTAATCAGTGTCGGATAATCTACCGTCTATTCCCAACGAACACCAAGCCCCTTTAGTGCTAGTTGATGGTTCCTCGTATTTATTCAGAGCCTTTTACGCTCTTCCAGATCTGCGTAATTCTAGCGGCCACCCTACAGGGGCAATTCGTGGTGTCATTAGCATGATACGGAAGTTGGCGCGAGATTATCCCGGAAGTTTGGTGGCAGTAATTTTCGACGCGCCGGGCAAGACTTTCCGTGATGACCTGTACGCAGAATATAAAGCCAATCGAACGTCTATGCCTGAGGATTTACGCGAACAAATCGCGCCAATCCACGAACTGATAAAAGCTATGGGTCTGCCACTGATTTGCGTGGAAGGTGTGGAGGCAGATGACGTAATCGGCACTTACGCTACTCAAGCAAGTGCAACTCAGCGCGCCACAGTGATTTCCACTGGCGACAAAGACATGGCGCAACTTGTTAGCGACCACGTTACGTTGGTCAACACCATGACCGATACCACAATGGATCGACAAGGTGTGATTGAAAAATTTGGCGTTACACCTGAGCAAATTATTGATTACTTAGCCTTGATGGGCGATACCGCTGACAATATTCCCGGGGTACCGAAGGTCGGGCCTAAAACTGCCAGCAAGTGGCTTAATGAATTTGGCTCACTTGATGAAGTGATTGCCAAAGCCGATGAGATCAAAGGCAAGATTGGCGAGAATCTGCGCGCCAGCATAGAACAGTTGCCTTTATCCAAAGCGCTCACCACCATTAAGTGTGATGTTGATTTAGAGATGTCTATTGAGCAACTGCAGGCTGGGCCTGCGGATAAGGCAACACTACAAAAACATTTCAAAGAATTTGAATTCAAAGCTTGGTTCGATGAACTAGACCGCCCAAACAACAAGGCCGAGAAAGAGTCGCAAGCAGTACCTACCCAAGCAGATGGGCCAGCGGTTGAATATCCTCGGGACTATGAAGTGATCACCAGTGTTGAAGCACTCAATTCCTGGATAGCAGAATTATCAGCGGCAGAAGTTTTTGCCTTTGATACGGAAACCACAAGTATTAACTATATGCTGGCGGAACTGGTTGGCTTCTCATTTTCCGCCCAAGCCGGTAGAGCCGCCTATTTGCCGGTAGCCCATGATTATCCGGGCGCACCAGATCAACTCTCCCTTGAGCAAGCTTTAGCGGCATTAAGACCATTGTTGGAAGACCCTACTATTGGCAAGATCGGTCAGAACATTAAGTATGATATGAGTGTATTGGCTCGTTACGGCGTCAGCTTTGCTGGGCCACTTTACGACACCATGCTTGAGTCCTACGTTTTGAATAGTGTGGCAACCCGCCACAATATGGATGCGTTAGCGGAATTCTATTTAGATAGAAAGACCATTCATTTTGAAGACGTTGCGGGTAAGGGAGCCAAGCAATTGACCTTTAATGAAGTGCCTTTAGAAACGGGTGGTGAGTACGCTGCCGAGGATGCCGATATAACCTTTCAGTTGCATGAATGTTTGTACCCGCAAATTCAGGCAGAGCCAACATTGCTGCATGTTTTTACCAATATCGATATGCCATTAGTACCGATACTGTCACAGGTTGAACGTCAGGGAGCGCTAGTAGATGGGCGTATGCTCAAACAACACGGCGCAGAGTTGGCGGATCGGCTGAAAGAGTTGGTGGAGCAGGCCTGGGAGCAAGCGGGTGAGACTTTCAATTTGGACAGCCCGAAACAGCTACAAACAATCTTCTATGAAAAGCTAGGCCTACCTATATTAAAGAAAACTCCCGGCGGCAAACCTTCTACCGCAGAGGCCGTATTGGTAGATTTAGCTCGAGACTATGAGCTGCCTGCAACACTCCTAAGTTATCGCGGTCTAGCCAAACTTAAGTCTACCTATACCGATAAGTTGCCCTTAGACATTAATGCTGAGACAGGGCGTATTCATACCTCATACCATCAGGCGGTGACTGCCACTGGCCGGTTGTCCTCGTCAGATCCAAATCTACAGAACATTCCAATTCGTAATGCTGAAGGACGACGCATTCGACAAGCCTTTGTGCCTCCTGCGGGTTATAAAATTATGGCTGCGGATTATTCGCAAATTGAGCTGCGAATTATGGCGCATTTGTCTGGTGACAAAGGTTTGACCACAGCTTTTGCCGAAGACCAAGATATTCATAGAGCAACGGCCAGTGAAGTCTTTGATGTGGCGCCAGACGCAGTATCTGATGATCAACGGCGCAGTGCTAAGGCGATAAATTTTGGTCTCATCTATGGCATGTCAGCTTTTGGTTTAGGTAAGCAATTGAGCATTTCTCGAACCTTGGCTCAAGATTACATTGATCGCTATTTTTCGCGTTACCCTGGGGTTTTGCGCTACATGGAAGAAACTAAAGCCCTTGCTTCCGAGCAGGGCTATGTTGAAACGGTTTTCGGCCGCAGGCTTTATCTGCCAGAAATTAATGCCAAGGCAGTACCGCGCCGCCAAGCTGCTGAAAGAACGGCAATTAACGCACCTATGCAAGGTACCGCAGCGGACATAATCAAGTTAGCCATGAGTTCTGTGCAAGATTGGTTAGCAGGCGCGGATTTAGATGCGCGGATGATTTTGCAGGTTCACGATGAATTGGTGTTCGAGGTCAGTGACGGGGATTTGCAGCAGCTTACCGATGAAGTGGTAGCGCGCATGTGTGGGGCCGTCGAGTTATCGGTCCCTCTAACTGTGGCAACTGGCGTAGGCATGAATTGGGACGAAGCGCACTAGTTAGACGGCAGTTTTGGTTGAGTGGCTGAGATTTAGCCTAGCGCTGCCTGTGCGGTCTGAGTTTGTCAGGCAATGGATATTTAGACTGCTCGTCTAAAGGCCTTTGAGTTAGGCCTTTGAGTGAGGCTTTTGGCGTTTGCTTAATGAGCAGGCGCTAAGGGTTTTCGGAATTATCTTCCAATAGATTTTCTGACAGATCTTCTTGTAGATCTGCTGGCAGATTTTCCTGCCCATCTTCTATGAACGTCTCTTCACCCTCTGCCAATTCGTCGCCATCAATAGGCGTAGCCAATAAGTCCAGCAGTTTGGTAATCAGTTCCTCTTTGCCGAGTCCGCGCATCGCGGAGAAACACTGCACAGTGGCATAAGGATAATCACTGTAACCGCTGCGGATTTTTTGCAGAATTTGTTTTTGCGCACCGCCACTTAGCTTGTCAGCTTTGTTGAGTAGTACGTGAATAGGAATATCGCTTTTGGTGCTCCACTCGAGCATTTCCAGATCAAAGGCTTGGTTTGGGTGGCGAATATCCATGACTAAAATAATACCGGCCAAGTGGTTGCGGTAAGACAAGTAGTGATTGACCGACTTCTGCCAAGTTTTTTGCGCTGCTTTAGCGGCCTTTGCATAGCCATATCCAGGTAAATCGACGATGCGACCACCAGTTCTGATATCAAAAAAGTTCAACAATTGGGTACGTCCAGGGGTCTTACTGACCTTTGCTGTTCTTTTATTACCAGAAATTTGATTCAAGACAGAAGATTTTCCTGCGTTGGATCTCCCGGCAAAAGCCACTTCAGCCCCAAAACCAGGCGGGCAGCGCTTTAAATCTGGTGCACTGGTAAGAAAGGTGGCTTCAAGTCGTTCAGGTAGTGACTCTTTTTTTGTCATCTTGATATATAATCCGCAGTCTCTGAGCTTGGTTTTATCTGTGACCGATAGCGCAAGGAGGTCAGTTGCATCTATTGGCGGTCAGGCGCCAGTGTAACATCCTTAAACTGCGCCGAGGTTTGCAATTGAACCTAACAAATGTGAAAGCTTTCGAGACTAAATTTCTGCCTTTAGCCGGCGCGTTAATGGACATCGCGTTCCTATGACGAATGAGCTGCATCAAAGGTTGTATCGCTAAGTAAACTACGGAATTTGAATACATGAGTGTTCGCACAAGCATTGCAAAAATAACAACGATTTCTATTCTTTTAGGCTTTTTCAGTGGCGCAGCTATCGCCGCCGGTGACGTAGCCGCAGGTCAAGCTCAGGCTGTTACTTGCGCTGCTTGTCACGGACAAGATGGCGCAACTGCTATTGATCCCACCTATCCAAATTTGGCCGGACAAAATGAGGTCTACCTCACCCGCCAGCTACAGATGTTTCAGTCTGGAGAGCGAGATGTTGCCCTTATGAGTGCCCAGCTTATTGGTAAGTCCGCAGAGGATTTGGCTGACCTTGGGGCATACTATGCTTCGCTGCCAGCTAAGCATTCGGACGCTCAGGGTAGTGACGATGACATCAAAGCGGCAGAAGCCATTTATAAAGGCGGCATAATTGCTAAAGGCGTAGCGGCATGCTCGTCATGTCACGGACCGAACGGCGCGGGTAATGCCCAAGCTGGTTTCCCTGCTATCAGTGGACAGTCTGTAGGCTATACCATTGTGCAATTGACAGATTATCGCGAAAGCAGAAGAGGCACCAACGACGCATACGGAAGTATGATGCGCGGTGTTGCTTCAGGTCTGAGCGATGGTCAGATTGCGCTACTCGCTGATTATATTAGCGGCCTACATTAAGCGCTTAACAACCTACCTATTGAGGTTCAGATATGCAGATTAGTCACATGATTCGGTTCCAGACAAAGGCGATTACTGGTGCCATCCAGATCGGTATATTGCTGTTGTCGGCTTTTTTAGTGCCAGCAGTAGTTGCTGGTGAAGCCTATGTTGAAGGCGTTCACTACCAAGCCATCAGCGTGCCGGTGAGTACGGGTTTACCAGACGTGGTTGAAGTGGTCGAAGTTTTTGGTTACCTGTGTATCCATTGTTACAGCTTTGATCCAATGTTGGGGCGGTGGGAGAAAACTAAGCCAGCTGGCGTAGATTTCAAGCGCGTTCCAGCAGTGTTCTCAGCGGACTGGAGCCTCTTGGCCCAAGCTTTTTATACAGCTGAAACCTTGGGTGTTGGCGCAAAGATGCATGAACCGCTTTTTGAAGCTATTCACATAGATCGACTTAATCTTCGCGACGAGCAAGTTCTTGCCAGCTTGTTCTCTGAACATGGCGGGATTACAAATGCAGATTTTGCTGAAGCATTCTCCGCTTTTTCTGTGAAAAGTAGAGTTTCCCAGGCCAGTGCCAAAAGCCGTGCTTATGGCGTAACGGGTGTGCCAACTATGGTTGTTAATGGCAAGTATCGAGTCGATGGTCAAATGGCAGGTTCTAACGAGGACATGCTGAAGGTCGTAGACTTTTTGGTCGCGAAAGAACAAGCCGGACTGTAGCATTGTCGCGAGCTGAGTAAGCTCAAACCTTGGGTGGTGAGTTCCATCAGGAACTCACTGGCTGTTACTTTTTCACGCCCACCACTTTCCTCAGCTCACCAGCTTGGCTTTTTACGCTGACTTTTTACGCTGCCACGTACTTTCTTACCTTCTAACCGGCGCTTTTTCGATGCCAAAGTGGGCCTTGTTGCCACTCGAGATTTTGGTCTAATCAACGCTTCTTCTATGAACTTTTCTACGCGCGAAACGGCATCTTGGCGGTTCATCAATTGAGACCTATGGCTGCCAGATTGAATCACCAACTCACCTAATTTATTGATGCGTTTGGCCTGCTGTTCATTCAGACGAGACAAAGGTGCCGGCGGCAATTTAAGTTTATCGACGCTAATTCTAAGTTCTACCGTGGTTGCTGTTTTGTTGACGTGTTGACCCCCTGGGCCTGATCCCAGAATAAATCGGAACTCGCAAATGTCTGGGGGCAATCTAAAAGCCATGATCAATCAATGCACGCTGAGAAGGAGCAAGACCATAAAAGCCCCAAGGCCTAAGTTCAATGCTTTCGCGTTTATTTCGTGCAATACCTTTCAGAAACCGTCGTCAAAGAGGGTATTAAACATAGGCGAGTGAATTGTTGATGATCAGGAGCTAGAGACAGGAAATAAAGAAAGGAGATAGACCAGCTGAGGAATACGGGCAGCCTTAGATTACAACCCTCGATCAAAGACCCGGCTAAATGTGCGCTTTTTTGACCCTGGATTCTTTATTATAACCACGGCCAGTAGGCGACCATCGTCGCGTACGGACCAGGTTTTGGTCACCTTGCGTTCGGTGGTCTTATACTTTTGCTCAATCTTTTTCTTCGACCAATTACTGTCTCTACCTCGATAGTGGCCTTTGCGCAAAATTTCCTTGGCGTCACTACCACTCACTTCTGGATAGGCAAAACTGATCTTCTCAGGCGTCACCTCAATAGACATTGTACGGGAGCGTAAAATGGCAGGGTCTGCTGCCGTTAAGGGAGATTGGGCGCCGACTTTGGAACGTCCGGTGGGAATGGGTAGGCCCATAACAGATATTTGCACTCTACCCGGGCCCCCGAGAACAGTTGGCTTTTCGTCCAGTACCTCGCGAAGTAAATCTGTTTCATCTACATTGATGATCCAGTTGCCGGCGTATTTTTCTGCAATAGCGTCAGTTTTTGCAGCAACTGCGTAGCTGCCCCAGAACATTATTAGACCGGCCCATAAAGCTAGGTGAGCTGATTTCATTTGGCCGTATGACACTTGGTTAAACATTTCATATTGTTCTTATGCGGTTATAGTTTCCGGGTTTATAGTTTCAAGGTTTATAGCCTCTGGATTCATCGGCTCTTGTGTTTCGCAACCTGCGATAGCTCAGAGTGACGCCAGCACAATCAGGCCTATTTGCATTTTTTGCCAAGACGTTCGAGTATTTATCAGTCTTTGCATAGGTTCCCCGACAATATCGCTTTAGAATAGGTCCTGATAGTAACGTCGCGGCATCCGCCGAGACAACAGCCTTGTGGAGACAAGTTATGGAAGTGCTAGATCGAGTAAAATTGTTGCAACAGGCGGAATTGTGGAAACAGGGCAGTGTCGATAGCGAAGCAATGTGGCTTTGGTCTCTGCAAGCAAAAGCAGAAATGAAGGTCGTTGATGCCGCAGTGCGTGATGCTTTAGATATGTTGTGCTCAATTCCTGAAGACCTACTGATCAGTGAAGACACTGAGGTTATTTTTGACGCATTAGGTAATCCAGAAGATCAGACAGACTTGTCCTGTAATTTGCTTTGGAATTATCTCGACATGGTAGATACCAGAAGCCGTAGAGCCACGTTAGCCCAAGATCCATTTTATGGTCCTTATTGTCAGGACTAGTTATTAAAACTAGTGAGCTAAATAATCTGCGTTAGCAAAGTCCAGACTCATCTGGGTAGGCCCGCCCAGCCACGGGAAGAAGAGGACGAATTCATTAACAAATTAGCTGAACTTTTACATTTGCTCGATATCGAGCAAATTGAAGAAGACATATTTCGCGCACAACACCCGCCGACCAGAACTAAAAGGTTGTTTGGCGGCCAAATTTTGTCTCAAGCATTAATGGCGGGGATCAAAACCGTAACGCCTGATCGCTTTGTGCATTCACTGCATGGATATTTTTTGCGTCCGGGAGACCCGTCTGTGCCTGCCATTATTCGCGTGGAACGCACTCGTGATGGCGGTTCTTTTTCTGCTCGACGGATATTGGTGACGCAGCGGGGTGAAGCCATATTTAATATGGATGCCTCTTTTCAGGTGCCGGAGTCTGGGCTAAGTCATCAGATGGCTATGCCCGATTTACAGCCACCCTTAGAGGCGAAAATCCCTAAGGCCTTGTTTGACGCGCCATTTGTTACGTGGCGACATGAATTTCGGCGCTTGCAGTCAGAAACGCCACAGCCACCAGAGCAATTTGTGTGGTTTAAAAGTACCGGGCCTGTGCCCGAAGACCCCGCATTAGCGGCATGTTTGTTGGTTTATGAGTCAGATAACGTGTTGTTGGGTACTGCGCGCTTGCCGCATAGGGGCAGCTTTAAGCGCGAGGCTATGCAGGTGGCAAGCCTAGACCATGCCATGTGGTTTCATCGGCCAGTAGATGTGAGTCAGTGGTTACTTTATGCCATCGACACCCCCAGCACGTCCGAAGCCAGAGGGTACACCCGAGGGAGTATCTTTACTGAGCAAGGCGAGCTGGTAGCATCCACGGTTCAAGAAGGCTTAATTCGCCTGCATTGAACCGATCTGCATGTCCCTGGCCTACATAGAGTCAACCAGATTACGCAACTTCTCACATTGAGCCACGCGCTCTTCTGCACTTTGACCTGCGAAACTGACGTTCAAAGAGGTAACACCAGATTCTCTTAACGCGTAAAGGCGTTCTTTAACAAAGCTTTCGGGGCCAATAAGTGAACTCTTGGCCAAGTAATCAGCGGGAATGGCTTCTTCAGCAGCTTTTTTGTCGCCGGCCAGGTAAAGGTCTTGGATGATCTTTGCTTCATCTACATAACCACTTTTGGCGAAGATGTCGTTATAAAAGTTCTTTGAACGGGCGCCCATGCCGCCGATATATAACGCTGCACCGGGGCGTGCGCGCTCTCTGAGCTCTTCCATACCATCACCAATAGCAACGCTGCCGCCGGCAAAAATATCCAATGGCGCTCTATCGCCATCTCGTTTGGCATTGCCTTGATCTAGTGACTCGCCCCATACGGCCCTGGCGGCTTCAGGTGTGTAGAACGCTGGCAACCAAGCATCTGCCAGTTCAGCAGTTGCAGCCACACTGGTGGGTCCTAAGGATGCAATAGCAATTGGAATGTCATCTTTCACTGGGTGGTTGATCAGCTTCAGTGGCTTACCTAACCCTGTGCCCTCGTTTTGCGGCAACGGAATCTGGTAGTGCTTACCAAGGTGTTGGACTTTTTCGCGCTTCCAGACTTTGCGACAGATCTCTATCACTTCGCGGGTTCTGGCAACTGGTGCGTTATAGGGCACACCGTGAAAACCTTCAATCACTTGTGGGCCCGAAGCACCTAAGCCAAGCATTGCGCGTCCGTCGGATAAATAGTCTAGGCCGGCAGCGGTCATGGCTAAGAGACTTGGTGTACGGGTGTAGATAGGTAAAATGCCAGAGGCAATAATCACGCGCTCTGTTTCCGCGGCCAAGTAACCCATGGCCGTTGGCGCGTCAAAGGAATAAGCCTCTGGCACCCATACAACGTCCAGCCCAGCTTTCTCTAGCGCCTTTATTTCTGCTACAGCTTCTTTGAATCCACCTGAATAACTCATCAATGTAGAGATTCGCATATTTCTCTCCGGTAATATTGGTTGCCAGATTATGGAGACTTGTGCATCTTTGGTGCTAGTGATTTTTTCAATGGGAAGAGATATGAAGCGCAAAAGTAGCCTGTTTTTTAGCAGTTTAGTAGTTTTAACGGTGTTTTTAGGTGTAACCCAAGGCGTCAGAGCGGACGTCACAACTTTTGCCGAAGAGGCTGTGCCTAGACTTTCTCAGTACCTCAAAATTGATACCGTTAACCCACCGGGTAATGAATATCGCGGTGTTGCGTATCTATCCAAGCTTCTTGATGACGCAGGTATCGCCTATGAATCCGCTGAATCTGCGCCGGGGCGAGGCAATCTTTGGGCCCGACTAGAGGGCAGACCAGGCCAAGATGGCAAAAAGAAGCCAGCATTAGTCTTACTTCACCATATCGACGTGGTGCCAGCGAACTTAAAGTTTTGGACTGTAGATCCGCTATCTGGCGACATTGCGGACGGTTATATTTATGGCCGTGGGGCCATTGATACCAAGGGTTTAGGTATTGCACACCTGCAGGCGTTTTTGGCCCTTGCTGATAGCGGTCTAAAGCTTAATAGAGATGTGCTTTTTGTCGCCACCGCAGACGAAGAAGCCGGTGGATTTTTTGGCGCAGGGTGGCTTATCGAAAATCGCCCTGAGATTTTTGCCGATGTAGGTTACGTCCTCAATGAAGGTGGTTCAGGGCGCAGCTTCGGCACTGATGTTGCAGTTATGGTGGAAATCACGCAAAAAGTACCTCTTTGGTTGCGGCTCACAGCGTTGGGTAAACCCGGTCATGGCTCTGCGCCGCAAATGCAAACGTCAGTTACACGGCTTATCCGTGGTTTGAAGCGCGTCAGTGAAACCGAGTTTCCAGTTAACGTGATTGCCCCCGTTGCACAAATGTTTGAAGGCATGGCGCCCTATCAATCTGGCGCTGATCGCTCGAACTTTGCCAACATAGCCAAGGCTGTAGAAAACCCCGACTACCTATTGGGTCTGAAATTGAATAATCCCGGCAGTCATGCGCTGCTGCGCAATACGTGTTCAATCACCACTTTGGAAGGCAGCAGTAAGATCAATGTTGTGCCAGCGCAGGTTCATGCTGAGCTAGATTGCCGACTACTACCCGACCAAGACCCCGAGGCGTTTCTTGTTGGTTTGAATAATATTATTAACGATAAGCAGATAACCATTGAGCGCATTATGGGTTTCACACCGGCTATCAGTCGCACTGACACACCGTTGTATAAAGCAATCGCCAAGGTATCCGAGCAAGCTTTTGGCGCACCGGTTATTGCAACGGTAGCGGGCGGTTTTACCGACTCGCACTTTTTTCGTGATTTGGGTATTACCAGTTATGGCTACTCGCCGTTTGTCTTTGCGCCGGGAGAGTTCTCAGGTGTGCATGGCAATGATGAGCGTCTAGGTGAGGAGAATCTTAAGAAAGGCGTGCGTACTCTTTACCAGCTGTTGGTAGATTTTGCCGGCTAGTCGTTTTGCTAAGCGGTGGAGGTTGCGGCGGTAGCCGAAAAGTTGGTTGAGTTGGGCCGGCTAGCCGAATAGACGGCTAGCCGTGTTAAGCTTCTGCTACTGAAAAGTTATAAAAGTAGGGCTTGTGAATGGCGTTAACGATAGTAGACAGCGGATTAGATTTTACTCCCATGCATGAACGCATGGATTTTTATGTAAAAGAAAATATTTTGTCATGTTGTGCCACGGTGGTAATGCAAGGCACCAAGATTGTTGATTATAAAACGTTTGGATACATGAACGTAGAGGACAAATCACCATTGCAGGAAGATGCGATTTATCGCATGTATTCCAACACCAAGTTGGTTACTTCAGTGGCGCTGATGATGCTTTATGAGCAGGGCTTATTTAAGCTGGATGATCCATTAGGTAAATTCATGCCGGACTTTTCCGACATGCAAGTACTCACTGGGGATGCCACCTCAGCAGACGATGTTGTAGCGGCGAAAAACCCCATTTTAATAAGTCACATCTTAAGCCATAGCGCGGGCTTAAGTTACGGCTTCATTGAGCCAGATTCAGTGATTGATCAAGCTTATAATAAGACGGTCAATGTATTGGGTGGGTACGATCATGATCTCGAAGCATTTTGCGCAGACATTGCAAAGTTGCCATTGGCCTATGAGCCTGGCACCAGTTGGCGTTATTCAGTAGCTACTGATGTTTGTGCTCGTTTAGTAGAGGTTTTGTCCGGACAGAATTTTGATGAATTTTTGCGCGCTAAGATTTTTACACCGTTAGCAATGCATGATACCGATTTTTGGGTACCGCCAGAAAAAGCGTCTCGGTTCACTACTATGTATGCGCCAACAGATATCTTTCAGCCCATGGCCTCCGGCCTGGTTAAGGCCGATGACTCAACTGCTGGTCAATATAATCAACCGCGCAAATGGTTAAGTGGCGGTGGTGGATTAGTTTCCACGGTATCCGACTACGTGAGCTTTTTACAGATGCTCATTAACGGCGGTGAATGGAACGGTCAGCGCATTCTAAAAGAACAAACCCTGGCTTTGATGCGAACTAATCAATTAGCCGAAGGGGTAACGGTTGCATTCCCTATGTGGGCAATGCCCGGAACTGTTTTTGGTCTTGGTTTTGCGCTGAAAGAAAGTTTGCAGGAAGGTGACCCCGTTGGTGCACAAGGTGAGTATCACTGGGGCGGCATGGCCGGCACGCATAGCTGGATGGCGCCAGAAGCTGACCTTACCGGGTTTTGTTTGACCCAACGCATGCCTGGATTCTGGCATCCATTCAGTCACGAATTTAAAGCCCACGCCTATGCCATAGCCGGCAAAAAATAGACGACTATAGAGAGAACAATATGTCACAAGATTCATCCGTTGAGACACCAGAGCAAGCAGCGCAAGATACCGGGCCGGCAAAAAAATCTTCAGGCCTAGTTTTTAAACTGGCCACTTGGGGCCTAACCTTGCTTTGTTTTTACTTGGTATTTTCCCGTACTGAGGCGACTGCGGCGAGAGAGGGTTTGACCGTAATGGAGTATCTATTGCGCTTTTTCGCTGATGCCGACTGGGTTATGTGGCTGTCCATAATGATCCCTTATTCGGTATTCTTTTTCCTTGTAGATTCCCATGCAAGTTGGCGGGCGATTCGTTGGTTTAATGCAGAAAATTTAAAACTTAAAGATGTTTTACCTATACGCGCTAGCGCCTATATTTTGTCGTTAGTTAACGAGCAAGTAGGTAAAGGTGCGATGTCTTTATACCTAGCCAAGCGCCATAGCGTTCCTGGATGGCAGGCGCTTTCGACCATGATTTTGTTAGGGCTGGTAGAGATTTATCAGCTGCTGATCTTTTCTGCTATCGGCGTTGGGCTTTATTATGGTTTGGTTCAGGATGCATCAACGCAAATTCGCTTGGACGTTATTTTGCCCACGGTTTTTGCTGTGGCTGCGCTTTATCTACCCTTGCATATTCTTTTCTTCCGCGGCTATTTGGGCATATTTGAGAAGGTTCGGCAGGTACAAATTTTCAAAGCGTTTCGCGAAGCCAGCCCTAAACACTATTTGTTACTGCTGTTATGCAAAGCGCCAAATCTAATTTGTGCAGTACTCATTTACACCGTTGCTTTGTCTTTGTTCAATGTGGATGTAGGCTTTGGTCAAATGCTGGCGTTTTTGCCCGTGATCTTTGTCGCTGCCGCCATGCCGCTGCCTTTCCATGCAGGTGCATTATTACTGTGGACAGTATTGTTTCCGGACTATCCCGAAGTAGGTGTTTTTAGCCTTATTATGCATACGTTCTTTGTGCTGTTTAACGCGGGGATTGGTGTGCTATTTCTGCCTAAAGCTAACGCTGAGTTATTTGCCAGTAAGGAATAACTTAGCTGTTTTGGTAGGATAGCGTGGTTAGGCGTTTAGCCTAACCACGCTGTAGAGGCGATCGCCCATTGAAAGCAGGGATGTTGCTACAAGTGCCCAAGCCGCCCAACTTACAAGTGGGTTGAGTATTTGTAGGAGCAAGCACTGGCACCCCACGCAAACACATATCAATGCAAAGTAGGCAATGCCATTAAGTCTTCCCAGTTTGCTGCTGCGCAGAATTTGACCGCTCAAGGCTTTGGAATCTAGGGTGTATTGAGCGAAAGCGAGCAAAATCAAAACCCATAAAAATCCATTTATGAGTCCAAGTTGAGCCAATGCCCAGACCGCTGAACTGACTAATAGCGCATCTGTGGCGTGATCAAATAACCCGCCAAAGGCGGTTGCTTGATTCATTTTGCGGGCGATTTTGCCATCGAAGATATCACTGAGAATGGCAATGGCCAGCGCTAGCGCTGTTAGCCACCAGTCTTCATTGAGAATTAGCCAAACCAAATAGGGGGCGATTAGAAGCCGCAACAACGTTAATAAATTGGCCCATGATCGCAACATAGATTTTGCTGCTATTGGGCCGGGACTAGGCGGTAGAGAGCACCCTCTGTCTTAAAGTCAGGGTCTGGATCGAAATCGTATTTTTTAACGAAAGCCTGCCGGATTTTTTCGAACTCGGCGCCCTCTACTACCACGCGTTGTGCGCGAGCCGCGTAAAGCTTGCCGTCTACGTCCAAACGGACCTCGGGGTTCTTGTCAATATTCTGTGCCCAGCGATTGCTGTTCTTACCTGCTGCGACATAGAAGTTTTGCTGGTCTCCCACGCCCCATATGGTCACTGAGTAGGGTTTTGCAGGATTAGTTTCTAATAAAACGTTTTCGCACTCTTCCGCGATTGACCAATCTGTTGGCCATGGCATGACCTCACCTTTGAGGCTGCCGCCAGCAATAGGTCCTATGGGTGAGCCACATGCACTGAGTAAAAGGGTGCACAATAGCGTCATGATGCCGTTTGGGTAATTGCGCATTTTGCCTCGCTCACTGTAAGGTGTTGCGTCGATTCGGTTATTCATACTCGAAATTGCATTAAGGTTTAGAAAAAGCATGGTCTCAAAAGTATTAGGTAAATGGTTGATAACTGGCGCCAATGGTAACTTAGGCCGCCGCCTAATTGTGCATTTGTTGCAGTCTACTAGGGACGACATTGTGGCGGTAGTGCGCAGTGAGCGTGCTTTGCAAACACTGCAACAGCTTGCCACCACGGAACTGAATCTGCCCGAAGCCGATATTGGGCGCCTATCTCTAGTAGTGGCAGATTATACCAATGTGGCGCAACTCCAAGCTGCCGCTCAGGGCTGTGATCGGGCCGTACATTTGGTTGGCATTCTCAAGGCCACAGCCTATGCCACTTATCAGGCAGCTCACGAAGACAGTTGTAGTGCTTTAACCCAGGCATTAGCGGCCTCCAGTGTAAAACATATTACCTACCTATCTATTGTGGGCTCCAAGCCCGATGCGGCGAATGCTTGCTTGGCTTCAAAAGGGCAAGCCGAAGCTATTTTTGCTGCTGGCGCTCCCGCTGCCTGCACATTACGTGTGCCTATGGTGTTAGGCGAGGGCGATTACGCAAGTGGCGCGTTACGTCGCCGTGCTACGGGCAAGAATGGTTTTGTTTTTCGTGGCGATAGCTTGGAGCAGCCAATTTATGCGGGTGATGTGGTCAGCGCTATATGCGCAGCGTCAAATCAACAATTGGTGGGAGGCCACGACTTGGCTGGCCCTGAATGCCTGACTCGCAAGCAGCTCTATCAACGTGGCGCAGATCTTTTTGCCAATACCCCGATATTTGTATCGCTGCCTATCGGTCTGGGTTATTTAGTGGCAGGCCTATTAGAACAATTTCTTGGCAATCCGCCCATCACCAGTGCGATGTTGGGCGTACTCGACCATGACGACAATATTGACCCAGAGCCGACTATGAAGCTTCTGGGCATGCAGCAATTGACCTCGCTGGACGCTATGTTGCAGGCAGTATTGGTAGCAGACTAATACTGGCGCAAAGGTGGGCAAAGGTGGGCAGCGGCTACACAGGCTATTTTAGCTTTTTCGCTAGAAAAGCTAGGCTGATGTCTAATCTATGATCTACCCCAGAGTGGGTGCCGTTGAATTCTTCATAACGATGTTCTATCCCCGCTTCCTGCAAAACCTCGGAGAGCTGACGGCTGCCATAGTGAATGTGAAATTGATCTCGCCAGCCGCAGTCGATAAAAATACCTTTGAGGGTTTTTAAGTTTTTCTTCTGCTGTGCATTCATGTGAATGGGATCGTGGCGTAACCAGTTGCGCCAGCGGTTTGGTAAAAACTTACCGTTTTCAAGATCGAAGGGTAAGCCGAAACCATTGGGCAATGTTGCATCTGTGTCATAGCTTGCAGCCATGGCTACCAACATAAGCGACATAATATCCTTGCCTGCCAGTGGCTCGTGTCCGTTCGGGTTGCGAGACCAAATATCTTCAAGGAAGCGTCTAATACGCCCGTCATCTTGTCCGGGCTGTGCTTGACCAGAGACATTTTTACGCAAGCCCTCTTTGCGTTGCGGTTGAGCGTACTTTTGTAAATGGGTGAGCACTTCAGGCCACTCGGCCTTGTAGACGAAATCGAAGTAGGCATCACCTGAATGATTAGCAATACCGCCCCAATATTGCGGGTAGTCCATAGCCATTCTTAGCGCCCCGTAGCCGCCAGATGATTTGCCAAAACAACCGCGATGCTCTCTGCCGGCAAGGGTTCTTAACTGCTCATCGACGAAGGGAATAAGTTCCAAGTTCAGATAATCGGCGTATCGACCTATCGCACTGGAATTGATGTACTGATTACCACCTAAGCAAGTAAAGCAGTCCGGGAAAATCACAATTACGGGAGGCATGATTTTGTTGGCAATGAGTCGATCAAGTTTCTCGGGCAGGTTTTCATCAAAATTGCGCCAGTTCAAATGCCCTAGGCCGCTGCCGGTAAAGCCGGCTAAGTCGAACAGCACTGGGAAACGCTTCCGCGCTTGGTTGTCATAGGCCGCAGGCAAGTAAACATTCACTGGCCTTGCGCTTGGATCGCCCAGCGGATTATCTTTGAGCACAGATGAGATGTGGTCTAAGGTGACAATTCGTCCCGTTGTTACGAGACTTTTTGAATGTTCAGTTGGGTGATTGCTCTGGCTCATATTCTCGAGCACTCCTTGTTTGTTAACAAAACCCAGCTTACCAGCAGTAGGCCAATTCCACAGTCTTCGACGAATTGGCAACTTTCATATCGTGATATAGTTTTATCGCCATTATTACTCGGTACTTGATGTTTCTCGTTGCAGGTTTAGGCGGCTACTTAGTCGTTTGCGGCCGGCCAAACAAAGAATTTTTCCAACATATTTGGAGTGGTTATGAAATTGATAAAAGCTGCAGTTTTCTCAGCATTGGTTATGGCAAGTGGTCTAATCGCCAGCGCAATGGCACAAGAAATTCCCGGTGATGCAGAAGCCGGAAAAGCACTGTACCCAGTGTGCACAGCTTGTCACGGCGTCAATGGCGGTGGCAATCAAGCCTTGGGTGCCCCTAAAATTTCTGGGCAACTGGCCTTTTATACGCTCAAGCAGCTGCAGCTTTTTCAATCGGGCGCCCGTGGCACAGTGGCTGGTGACATGAAGGGTATGCAGATGGCAGCGATGTCCAAAGGGCCTCAGCTAAAATCTCCTGAGGGGTTGGCAAATTTGGTTGCCTATGTTTCGTCATTACCGGATCAAGCTAGTGCAAAAACTATTCAGGGCGATGCCGCCAAAGGTAAGACCGCGTACGCGGTTTGTGCTGCCTGTCACGGGGCACAAGGAGAAGGCAATGAAGCTATGGCCGCACCGCGATTAACGGGTCAAAGCGATTGGTACTTGGTGGCACAATTGAAAAAGTTTAAGCAAGGCCAGCGAGGTTATGACAATACAGATCATGGCGGTCGGCAAATGCGCGCTATGACTGCGACATTAACCACCGACGAATCGATGCATGATGTAGTCGTTTATATCAACAGCCTTAACTAAAAACATTAATGAGTGGTCGACTGACAATTGATTTGGGCGCGCTAGCGCATAACTATGCTCAATTTCATCGCGGAAACCCTGACCAGTTCGCCGTGGTGGTCAAAGCAGACAGCTACGGCTTAGGTGTTTCCGTCGTTGCGAAAAAACTTTGGGATGAGGGTTGTCGCGAATTTTTTGTTGCCTTTACTGATGAAGGTAAGGCGCTGCGCAAAGTGCTGGGTGAAGCGAAAATTTATGTGCTAGCTGGTGTCAGCCCAAAAACTAAAGAAACTATTGAAGATCTTCTGAGCCATAGATTGATACCCGTTTTGAATACCCTAGAGCAGTGTCACTTTTGGTCAACTACCGGTGAGCCGGCCGCTCTGCATGTGGACACTGGGATGGCACGCTTAGGCGTGTCTGTTGACCGTGTTGTCGAAAATATAAACGGGCTTAATCTGAATATAGAGTTGCTTGTTGGCCACTTTGCGCGTGCAGATGAGTTTGAGCATAGTTTTAATGCCCTGCAATCCCAGCGCCTCAATGCCGCTTACAGTGCTTTAAGAGAGCGCTATCCCATGCTTCGTTTAAGTCTGGCTAATTCAGCGGGGTCTCTGACCCTGCAAGCTAATCAAGCATTAAAGATTCAGACTGACGGCCTCAATCATTTAGACAGGGTGGGTATTGGCCTCTACGGTGGTAATCCATTTTCCTCAGCCGAAGCAGAACTCAATGAGGGGTTAAAACCCGTAGTCAGTCTGTATGGCCAAGTACTTCAGGTTCGACAGGTAGCAGCAGGCACGCCGGTGGGTTATGGCAGTACCTATTTAATGCCTAAGGCCAGTCGTTTAGCCATTTTAAATGTGGGCTATGCTGATGGTCTACCGCGACTGCTATCAAATAACGGGCGCGCCTATATTGCTGGTGAATACTGCAATATCGTCGGCCGCATTAGTATGGATGCCACCATTGTAGATGTGGGTGAGCTTAATGTGGCCGAAGACGACTGGTGTGAGTTAATGGGCGCACATATTTCTGTGGATGAGGTGGCCAGCCAGGCGCAAACAATCACTTTCGAAATACTTACGGGTTTAAGTGAACGGTTGACCAAAGTCTATATAGAGGACTAAATTCCGATAGACCCAATCGCGGCTGAGTCATGGGGGTGACACAGGAGCGTGATGTTTTCTGCAAGAGCGCTCAAGGGCTCGCGTCTAAAAACGGCTGAATAAACATCAAGCGAAAATGCATGGGCAAAGAGTCAGATAAAGAGTCAGATAAAGAGGAGCGGGATATGACACCAGCAATAAATAAAGACGGCGTTTTGGCGGGTAAGGTAGCGGTTATAACTGGCGCTAGCCGAGGTATCGGCGACGCAATAGCGCGCCGCTTCGCCATGGAAGGTGCAAAAGTTGTGGTGTCTGCTCGCACCGTGGAAAGTGGCGAACATTTTTTGCCTGGAAGCATTAATCAAACGGTTAGTGAAATAAAGGCTGCAGGTGGTGAAGCACTGGCGGTGAAGGCCGATTTGGCTATACCAGAAGACCGCGCCAATTTAATTGCTGCCACTATGGACGCATACGGTGCAATAGACATTTTGATCAATAACGCGGCAATTACCTATTTTATTCCGGTTGTGGATTTCCCAGAAAAACGCTTCCGACTGATGATGGATGTGCAGGTTTGGGCGCCCTTTGAATTGGCCCAAATGGTTGCGCCGCAGATGCAGGAACGCGGCTCGGGCTGGATATTAAATATTTCATCACATGCTGCTCTGCATCCTGAGAAAGAATTGTCGGGGCGCGGCAGCACTGTATATGGCATGTGTAAAGCTGCGTTAGAACGGTTCACCACCGGTTTAGCTCAAGAGCTGTATGACTATGGTGTTGGCGTTAATGTGATTTCTCCCGGGCTGGTTGCTACACCAGGGGTTATTCATCACAAGCTGATCACAGAAGAAAGCAAGGATCGAGTGACGCCCGTAGAACACATGGCGGAAGCCTGTTTGCGACTGTGCAATGGCGACCCTAAGGAACTAACCGGACGCATTGACTATGCAGATGCAGTTATTGCAGAGTTCAATTTGGCCCCGGCCGACTTAATCTAACAGATGTAATCTGTAAACGATTCGAACCAAATAATCAAAGTTTAGGTACCGATTATGCAACCGACAAAGCAGTCTGGATTGGCGCTACACAATGAATTTACAGCGGATTCAATAGAAGGCAAAGATCTTCAACATTTGCTCCATCCTTCCACTAACCTAAAACAGCATAGCGAGCTAGGCCCTAAAGTCCATGAGCGTGCTGAGGGCGTGTATATTTGGGACAATCAGGGCAATCAATATCTGGAAGGCATGGCGGGGCTTTGGTGTACTGCCATAGGTTATGGCAACGAAGAACTGGCAGATGTTGCAGCACAACAAATACGCAAGTTGAATTACTCACAACTATTTGCTGGGCGAACTAACGAACCCTCTGTACTGCTGGCAGAAAAGCTCAAGGCTATGGTGCCCTTCGATGCGGGCAGAGTGTTTTTCGGCTCATCCGGTAGTGATGCTAATGACACCCAAATGAAACTAATCTGGTATTACAACAATGCTGTTGGGCGACCAGAGAAGAAAAAAATAATTAGTCGTAAGCGCGGCTATCATGGTGTCACTGTGGCTAGTGGGTCATTGACCGGGCTACCAGCTTTCCACAACGCCTTTGATCTGCCGATTGCTGGAGTACTGCACACCACTAGTCCACATTACTATAGCGAAGGTCGCGATGGTGAAAGCGAATCGGCATTTGTTGACCGAGTAGCCAACGATTTAGAACAGATGATTCTTCATGAAGGCCCAGAAACTGTTGCGGCTTTTATCGCTGAACCTATATTGGGTGCCGGTGGTGTGATTGTGCCGCCAGAAAACTATTATCAAAAAATCCAAGCGGTTTTAGAAAAATACGACATCTTCTTTATCGACGATGAAGTTATTTGCGGCTTCGGTCGCACAGGTAATGCCTTTGGAGCAGAGACTTTTGGCATTAAACCCACAACCATGAGTTTGGCTAAAGCGTTGTCTTCAGCCTATTTGCCAATCAGTGCAGTGCTTATTCCGGAGTTTATGTATGAAGCATTCGCCGCCAAATCTGACGAGCTTGGAAACTTTGGTCACGGTTTCACCTATTCGGGCCACCCTGTCTGCGCAGCGGTAGCTCTGCGTAATCTTGAGATTATGCAAGAAACCAACTTGTTTGAGCATGCACGAAAAATGGGTGAAATTTTCCAAGCGCGACTGCAGCAATTTGTGGGTCAGCCGTTAGTTGGTGAAGTGCGTGGTGCAGGTTTAATAGCCGCGGTTGAGTTAGTCAAACAAACACAGCCGCGTGTGCCTTTCCACGCAGCCGACGGTGTTGGTGCATTTTGCTCCGCAGCATGTCAGGACGCCGGGGTCATTTTGCGTAATCTTGGTGATGCCGTCGCCTTCTGTCCGCCGTTGATTATCTCGGAAGACCAAGTGCATGAAATGGTCGATAAATTTGCTACGGGGTTGGCTAAGACACAGGCGTGGGCAAAACAAAGTGGGCTGCTTTAGGTCCTAGTATCCGTTCGGCATGAATATTCGGTTTGTCATGTTAGTCACAACTGGAGAGATTTTGTGAGTTACAGTTTTAGCTTCCTGCGCGGTATGGTAATGGTGGGTATTGTTGTGCAAACAATTTTTGCGCTATCCCAAGCCCAAGCCCAAGCCCAAGCCCAAGTGGTAGATTGCGAGGAAACTCAAGCCAATTTGGCTGGCGCATTTCCTCAGTTTTGGGGCATTGATGAACACAGTACTCGTTTTGTATCTTCGCAACACACCAGCATTAATGAAACCAATGTTCATCGACTAGAACTCAAGTGGGCTTATGGGCTGGAAACCAATTCGCCCCGTTCTTATCCTCTGGTGACTAAAGATACGATCTTTTATGGCGACAGCGGTGCGGGGTTGCTGGCATTAGATCGCGAGACGGGATGTGTTAGATGGCGACACGAAGATAGCAAAGTCGATGTGGCCAGCGCGATTTTGAGCAGAGTCACCGAGTCTGGTTTGACTTTGTATTTCACTAGTCGTCGCGATGGTGTGTTCGCTGTTGATGCCGCGACGGGTAAAACCCTGTGGCAGGCGAGCATTACTGAAGAGCCTGTACCTCTTTATTCCGGTACACCCTTATTAGCTGACGGAAAAATTTTCGTACCAATTTCCAGTGAGGAAATTGGCTTAAGCCTGAATCCATTCTATGGCTGTTGTACGACAAGTGGTGGTATGGCTGCCTTTGATGCCACAACCGGCGAACAGCTTTGGTACCTGCCCACTATCGAAGAGCCTGCCCAGGTGATCGGTCGACATTTTGTCTTTGTTAAGGAATGGGGTCCCAGTGGTGTACCGGTTTGGAGTGCGCCAACTTTTGATGCCGAGAGTGGGCTGTTGTTCTATGGAACGGGAGAAAACTATACACAGCCTGCGACTCTGACAAGTGATGCTATTTTTGCTGTGGACGCGGCCACTGGTCAGCGCCGCTGGGTTAAACAGTTTACCGCAGGGGACACTTTCAATATGGGTTGTGTCATCAACGGACCAAACTGTCCCGATTCCCCCGGTCCAGATTTAGATTTTGGCGCGCCGCCAGTTATTGCCAACAATGGCACTGGTGAGAAGGTTCTATACGCGGGCCAAAAATCTGGCCATGTGCATGCGATGAACCCGCTCACCGGAGAGGTTTACTGGAGCAAACATTTGAGTCGCGGCGGCTATCTAGGCGGCATTCATTGGGGCATTGCGGCGGATGAGCAAGCGGGCCTTTTGTACGTACCCATTAGTGATTTCCCCAGTGGCGGACATTCTGATTTGCCCGCCGTGCCCGGTATGTTTGCGTTGAATTTATTGGATGGTTCCATACGCTGGAAAAACCTCCAAGACACGGAATCCGTTGACGGATTTTGGCCAGGCCTATCTGCGGGCATTGTGGCCGCGCAGGGGTTAGTGGTCGCGGGAGATCTAGCGGGAGGAATAGCGGCATACAGTGCGCAAGATGGATCGGTGCTTTGGCAGTTTGATACCGCGCAAACTTTTATAACGGTAAACGGTGTTCCGGCTACTGGTGCGAGTATTGATTCTCATGGCCCGTTGATTGTTGATGATTTACTTATAGTCGCCTCGGGTTACGGAGGCGTTAGCATGCAGCCAGGCAATGCGCTGTTGGTTTTTCAGCTGGTTGAAGAGGGTGCCGATGCCACCCACGCCCCTAACCTAGAGGATCAAGCCGTTGAATGAGTTAAGCCAATCCGACGTAAAGCTTTGGCGCAGGGCCCTTGCTGGCGCAATAGATTTTTTTCTGGTGCCCGCTTTCGCTCTGTTACTGATGTTGGTAACAGGCGTTTTGGAAAGTGCGGAAGCTTATTCGGGGGGATTCCCCTATTTCAGAGTGTTCTTCCTCGGCGCTGCAAGTTATCTAATGCTCAATGGGTGGCTGTTGTGGCAGCGCGGTCAGACATTGGGCAAGTATTGGCTGAAGCTGAAAATTGCTAACAGCCAAGATGGTGAACAAGCCGCCTTATGGAGACTGATTTTCGTCAGAGCCCTGTTCTTTGGCCTGCCCCACTTAGCTCTAATTGGCTTTTGGTATTTGGTGCTAATAGATTGGGTTTTTCTATTTGGCAAAGACAGGCGTTGCTTGCATGACCTTATTGCCAGCACCCATGTAGAACCAGTAACTGAGCTACAGCGCGCGCAATTCGCAGGTTAACCCTCTATCAATTGTGAGTATTCTGATCGGTTGTGAATACTTGTGCCCAAATCGTTGAGCAGGCCGTCTTCAATGGCATAGATCCAGCCATGAATACTGAGTGGTTGATCCGCTTTCCAGGCCTCTTGAACCGCATCCATTTTGCACACGCTGGTCATTTGCTGGGCTACATTGAGCTCGCATAGCTGAGTTAATGCTTGTTCTGGCTGCAGATTTTGTAAGCGCTCTTTATGGTTGTTCCATAGCGCTCTAATACCAGTAAGCCATTGGTGCACGTTGCCCTCAGCATTACCTTCCATGGCTGCCTTGACGCCACCACACTGATAGTGTCCACAGACAATGATATGGCGCACCTTTAGTACTTTAACCGCATATTCAATGACGCTGACGCAGTTAAGGTCGGTATGCATAACAATGTTGCCCACATTGCGGTGAACAAAAACCTCTCCCGGCAATAAGCCGCTAATTTGATTAGCAGGCACTCGGCTGTCAGAACACCCTATCCATAGATATTCTGGTTGTTGCTGCTGCGCCAGTCGCGCGAAGAAATCAGGGTCTTCTTCTGATACGCGCCTTGCCCAGGCTCTGTTGTTTTCCAGCAAACTCTCCAAATTACCAGCCATACAACCTCCCTTAACCCAACATACAAATTTCGTTTTGTATTGTAGAGCTAAAGGACTTGCTGCGCAGGTCTTTTGCCGAAGCTGTTGTACGTTTTATGCGCAAAAAGTGGGCAGTAGGTGAGCGGAAGAAGAGCAGAAAAACTTTGCCTATGTCGAAGCTATTTTCCAAAGGTAATTTGTCGCAACTACAGCCAATAGGGCGGGGATTACGCTATTATTCCTAGTCAAACTTGAGGGGTTTTTATTCATGAGTACATTGCCTGATTTTGACTTTGGTTTTGGCGCAACAGTGCAACAGCTGCGTGACAGCGTTGCGCATTTTTGTGCCAAAGAATTAGCCCCGCGCGCAGCCCAGATAGATAAAGATAACGAATTCCCCCGAGACCTTTGGACCAAGCTTGGTGATCTTGGTGTACACGGTATGACCGTAGATCCCGCTTATGGTGGCGTCGATATGGGTTATTTGGCGCATACAGTGGTCATGGAGGAAATCAGTAGAGCCTCCGCATCCGTTGGTCTTTCCTATGGCGCGCATTCAAATCTGTGTGTAAATCAAATTTCGCGCTTTGGCAGTGATGTGCAAAAAGATGCCTATCTGCCGAAATTGGTTTCAGGCGAATTCCTTGGCGCGTTGGCCATGAGTGAGCACAACTCCGGCTCTGACGTTGTCAGTTTAGGTTTGCGAGCAGTTGCAGACGGCGATGACTATATTTTAAACGGCAGTAAAATGTGGATTACCAATGGACCAGGCGCTGATGTCCTGGTGGTGTATGCCACGGTTAATCCAGAAGCCGGGTCCAAAGGCATAACCGCCTTTTTGATTGAAAAATCTATGCAGGGTTTCAGTACCGGTACAAAGCTCGACAAAATGGGTATGCGTGGTTCAGATACCGCCGAGCTTATCTTTAATGATTGCCGGGTACGCAAGACTCAAGTGCTTGGCAATGTTGGGCAAGGAGTGGGCATTTTAATGAGCGGTTTGGATTACGAACGTGTAGTTCTTGCCGGTGGTCCCCTAGGTATTATGCGTAATTGTTTAGATATCGTTATGCCTTACATGCACGAGCGAAAGCAATTTGGACAATCCATTGGTGAGTTCCAATTGATGCAGGGCAAGGTTGCAGATATGTATACAGAAATGAATGCGGCCAGATCTTATGTCTACGCGGTAGCCCTTGCTTGTGATGACAAGCGCACTACCAGGTTCGACGCCGCTGGCTGCATTTTGTATGCCGCAGAAAAAGCCACTCAGCATGCGTTGCAGGCGGTGCAAGCACTGGGCGGCAACGGCTATATTAACGACTATCCCGCGGCAAGGTTATTGCGCGACGCTAAGCTCTACGAAATTGGTGCTGGCACCAGCGAAATACGCCGCATGCTGATTGGGCGCGAGTTGTTCGACGCGACCCGCCCATAGGGATATACTGCGCGGCTTTGCTGCCGCGGCAAATTCCATAAATTAAATAAAAAGCAATTAGGAGACGTCCTTTGAGACTGAGTTTTTCAACAGTGATTTTAACAGCCCTTGTACTCTTTGGACTGACCGCAGTTGCTCTGCCGCCAGGCACCGATGACGAAATTAGTGATCGTCTAAAACCTCACGGTAACTTGAGTAGAGTTGTCGCCGGCGCGACAACCGGCGTGGAAGTGGCTAAAGCACCTATGTCCGGTGAAGAAGTTTACGGTCAATATTGCTCTGTATGCCATGCAAATGGCGTCGCCGGTGCGCCGTTATTTGCGGACAATGATGCTTGGGCACCTCGTGCAGCTAAAGGCATGGAAGTGCTAATGGCGAGCACACTTAACGGTATTGGTGCAATGCCAGCAAGGGGCACTTGCTCTAGTTGTTCAGACGATGAATTGGCTGATGCAGTAACTTATATTTTGGACGCTGCACGTTAGACCATTCTAGATATGCCTTGGCGAAACACTATGTTCTCGCCAAGGTATGGCTTCTCCGAGCGCTTCGTTCTCCCCGATCTCCTTTTTTACTGTCCAATTCCCCTCGTGGATGCTGGCTCCTTTTCGGTTCTACAGCCGTTGCCTTTATGCGCGTCGCTTTCGTTATTTATTGTTTAGTGAAAGACAAATTTACGCCGCACAATTGTTGGGCGCATCTAGAAATAACTTTTCAATTTTGCACCAAACAGGGGCGATAGCGTGCGGTATAATCTTGGTATGCCTAAATATGTTAATAATGGGGTTCGGAAAAACTCGCTGTGGCGGGCTTTATAACTTCTTACCGCCGTTCCTCAAAGTTGGCCTTTTTTTTGCAATTCTTTTAATCATAAGAGTTCTCGTTGAGAATAATTTAAAACTCATGAATCTAATAAGTCTGGAGAGACAATGAAAACATTAGCAAAAATCTTATCAGTAGGCGCACTCGTATCGGGTTCGTTATTAACCTCATCTGTAGCAAGCGCTGACGTTTCTTATAACGTTGGGTTTGTATCCGAATACTATTACCGAGGAGCTTTTCAGAAAAGTTCTTCGGCAAGTGCCGGGGTAGATTATGAGCAAAGCGGTTTTTACGTTGGCGCATGGACAGCTGATGTAGGCGACGGCTTAGAAGTTGATGGTTATCTTGGCTATGGTGGCGAAGTAGGCGATTTCACCTATGGCGTTGGCTTTACTGGTTACTATTACACTGGCGACTTTGACGAAACTTACGAAGAAATAAACCTAAGCGCTGGCTATGGCCCTGTAAGCATTGGTTACTCCATTGGCGAATACGATGTTAATGGCGGTGTAGACTATGACTTCTTAGAAGTATCCATTGACCTAGGTGCTGGTTTCTACGGTACATACGGCACATGGGGTGATGAGTTCGATGGCGATTACTTTGAAGTAGGTTACGGCACAACCGTTTCAGAAATCGATCTTGGCATTGCTTTGATCTTCCCAAGCGATGAGCTGGAAGGGGATGCTGGTACCGATGCAGCTGGCGAAGGTATTGCACTGTCCATTGGCAAAAGCTTCTAAATCTTTGTAGCTTTTTTGAGCTCGAGATTTGCTAGTAAGGGCTCCTTCGGGAGCCTTTTTTTTGCGTTTTTCTCGGCAAAAGGCCCACGTTTTTAATAAGACCGAGCACAATTGGTAGTCGCTTAAGTTTGGTTACCAGAAGGATTTTTCCAAACCTAAAAGGAAGTCGGTGGTTAAAGGCTGTCCGCCTCCCAGTTTATGCTGCGAAAGTTCAATGCTTGCAGAAAGTTTTCCTCCCTAATTGTCGATCGCTCATCTAAATCCGCCAATGTACGGGCAATACGCCATATCTTGTGATAACTCCTAGCCGATAGATGAAACTGCTCAATGGCCGTACGCAAGAATTTTTCCGAAAGTTTTGCGCTGGCAATCTCTCTGTCCAGGGATGGGCCCGAAAGTTGAACGTTAAGACAACCCTGTCGACATAGCTGTGCATTCATCGCAGTCCTAACCCTCTCTCTGAGCCGTGGTAACGGGTCTTCTGAAGAGGCATTTTGCTTTTGTAATTTTGCTAGAAGTAGCTGATCTAGTTCCGGCACCTGCACATGCAGGTCTATTCTGTCTAACAGAGGCCCAGAAACACGACTTCTATATTTTTGCACTTGGCTTGGCCCGCAACGACACCCGTCTTCTTTACAAGAGCGTCCTGCGGGACAGGGGTTCATTGCTGCAATAAGCTGAAATTCGCTAGGAAACGCAACTCGGTACTTAGCCCGGGCAATAACTGCACGACCGGTCTCAATAGGCTCTCGAAGTAAATCAAGGGTTGCAGGTTTGAAGTGTGGCAACTCATCTAGAAAAAGTACCCCTTTATGAGCCAACGCAACCTCGCCAGGTTGCGGTTGTTGTCCACCCCCCACCATAGCGGCGCCACTAATGGAGTGATGAGGGTCGCGAAAGGGTACCGCGGCGTGATTAGGACGTTCTAAACCAATACTCGAGTAAATTGTGGCCACCTCCAGGGATGCCTGGTCATTTAACGCAGGTAACAGGTCCACAAAACTTCGCGCCAACATGGTCTTCCCCGCACCGGGAGGGCCGAGCATGATTAAGTGATGACCACCTGCCGCCGCGACCAAAAGGCCGCTCTTTGCATTCAGCTGACCAATGATTTGCCCGTATGTCGGCTGAGAAACTGGGTTAACCACGCCCGCTTTATACATGGGGGGGCGGACGTCGTTGGGTTCTTTGGCGCCGAGATACTTAATGAGTTCAATGAGATTAGGCGCTACAAGCAAGTCGCCGTCTTTCACTAGGCTGGCCTCGGCTTCGTTTTGCGCTGGCAGCACAAGGCATTTGTTCGCCTTAGTGCTGGCTAGGGCGCAGGTAAGGATACCGTTGATGGCGCGCAACTCGCCGAACAATCCCAGTTCACCGATGAATTCTGTGTTTTCTCTATTTGGAATATTTACTTGGCCGCTGGCCTGAAGAATTGCCAAGGCAATGGGGAGGTCAAAGCCAGTACCACTCTTGGTTAAGTTGCCCGGCGCCAAGTTGATGATGACGTGACCATTGGGATAGTTGAAACCGTTGTTTCTCAGCGCACTCTTTACCCGGTCTCTAGATTCTTTAACCGCACCTTCTGCAAGCCCAACTATAGTTGTGCCTGGTAGGCCCGGGGCAATATGACATTCGATAGATATGCAGTGAGCTTGCAGGCCGATAGGGATACGGCTGAAAATGGGTCCCACTGCCTGCATCACTGCTACTGACTTTTAGCGTCTGCTTGCTCAAGGGTTTGTAGCCTTTGCTCTAAATCCTTCACTTGCTGTTTTAGCGTTTCCATAACATCGCGATGGGCCTCGAAATCTTTTTTGGGTACTAGTTCTAGGTGGCTAAACAGCTGAGTAACCTTTTCTTGCACCTCTAAAAGCGATGCTTGGGGGAGTTGGTTTCTTAAGATTTCGAACAAGGCACTCAGTGGATCTTTGGCTGTCATATTTATATTCTCGGTTTTCTGTGGTCTTTTTCGGTTTTGTGTATGGCTCGGATGTTTGGACTTATATGCTGTTTTGGCAATCTTTTTATGCATGCTTTTTATGCACTTTGGGTTTAGGGTTGACTCAACTGACTACTGCATTTTAGCTTGATTGAATTACATTAGAGAGGTTTTTGTCTCGGTGGCTCTTTCCACCTAGCACATCTGCCGAGTGCTCTAAGTTAGGGGTACAAGTTAGGGGTACAAGTTAGAAATCTAAGTTAGCCGTCTAACTAAGCGGTTCAAGTTAACGACTTAAGTTAACGTGCTCAGCTAGCGCTGCTAGTTAGCACCATTCTTTTTTCTGCCTATTGCCCTCGTTCTTTTGTTTTTTAGTTCTTTCTTTCTTTCTTTCTTTCTTTCTTTCGTTCTTTC